>ERZ772964.36-NODE-36-length-81865-cov-10.0384_pt1 | contig 81865 bp, 59 predicted proteins | sample MGYA00580675_ERZ772964 | MGnify/ENA primary metagenome ERZ772964 (study PRJEB29015, sample SAMEA2737941) | human oral metagenome | biome: human oral; feature: human-associated habitat; material: dental | place: China | collected 2139 ... | reverse complement strand
CGCACGGTCGCGCCGCCGCGAGCGCTGCGCGAGGCGGAGCCCCCTGCATGAGAATCGTGGGACGAGCCATTGGAAGCGGACGAGCCCTTCGAACTGGCCGAAGAGAAGCCCGTGCCGGAGCCCGCTCGAAGCCCGGCGTTCGAGGCGACGCCCTTGCGTGCGCCGACTCTGGGAGCGCTCGAAGCGTCGGACCCGACGCGACCGGCGGCCCTGTCTGCAGACTGAGCGTCGCCATACGCGCCGAAGCCGGTGCTCTTGCCCGATGCGCCTGCGCCCGCTTTGCCGCCCGCACCGGCCGCATCCGAGATTCGGGATGCCGCCTTCGAACGCTCAAAGCGCCGGCGAAGCTCGCCCTCGATCCGGGCGGTCGCTGCGGCCTTCTGCGCGGCCGCCTTCCTGGCGGCCGCGCGCCGGGCAGCCGCGCGGGCCCCGTCGCTTTCGCGGACCTCGACGCGAGCCCCGCGAGCGGCCTGGGCCAGAGAGGCGCGCGCTTCGACGTCGGCCCTCTTCTTGGCGGACCTGCGCGCGGCGTCGGCGGCAACCTTGCGCCCTTGAGCGCGCCGCGGGCCGATCTCGGCGACGATGTCCGCAAGCTCTTCGCGGTCGGCGGCGTCGGCCTCCGCCGCCTTGCGGTAGATGTAGACGAAGCCGGCGCCGTATGCGAGCGTGGCCGCCGTCGCGATTCCCGCGAACAAGGGGGATGCAAAGCCGACGGCCGCCCCTACCCAGAGAAGAACGGCGAGCGCGGCTACAAGCGCCCCGCCGAAGAAACCTCGTTGAAGGTTAGCCGCGCGCTTCGACATCCGCGCCCTTATGCGGGCGCGGTCGCGCGCGAGCTCACGCACATCCTTCGTCACTCGCCCCCCAGCCATGTCAACCTCCGGCCGTTTGAAGAACACCGAGCCGCGCTGGCCGTCGTCATTGGGACGATCGGCGCCCGGTGCGTCGCTCACCTTGAGCATTCTCAGGTCCTCGGAGTAACGATCCTCCAGCGGTGCGTTCGCAAGAATCTCCCTGCGCTTTGACAGAGCAGGGATGACGAAGGCGATCAACAAGACGGTTGCGCCCAGTACGAAATACCCCTCGAAACCCACGGCACCACGCTAACGGCAGGATGGATCGCGCACCATGAGGAGGAGCCGCGTGTTCCCAAAATCCATCCATGGGTGTAGATGCCCATGTGGCATGTAACTCTGGAATCGCATTACCACTCCTTTAAGTAGGACCCGTTCCGCACGGCAGGCGCCTCCCCTTTCGCGCGGTTTTCCGCGCCTCGCGGACGCGTTCGCTTAAGATTACCGCCCGGAAGCGCAGGATCCGCCCAATCGGCGCAGATCGCACTGAGAGTTGCGCGACACGCGACGCGCCACTCCGACGAAAGTATGACTTTCGTCGGCCCTCGCCCGAGCCGGCTTCGACGCCCGCCGCTCCCGATTTGCTCCCAACCGAGTCGTTTCGGCGCGATGTCGTCTTTTCGTGCAAGCCCACGCCGACGCCAGACGACGTCAAAACTCTCGCTTACGTCCGACGCCGGAGTGCGGCAATCGCGTGCCGAGACTCCCGTCGCACCCGTCGCCGGCCTCCGCCGCCCGGAACGCCCGGGAACAACGCATCTAAACGGCCGGATGCCGCGGACTTCGGGGCATTCGATCCGTTCGCGGGGCAGCCGCATGGACGCCGACGCCCCGGCAAACAACGGCGTCGCCCCGCAAATAGCGGCGTCGCCTCGGCAGGCAACAAGGCATTTCACCATGTTTTCGTAAAAGCCTTTTCCAACGTTGGTAAAGGCCCGCGACGGCGCGATTGCGGCGTCGTTCCGTGCCCGACCGAGGCGACGTCGGCCTGGCAAGCCTCGCAGCGCCAGCCCTCCGCCGCGCCGACGTGTCTTGTTTCGCCAAAGATCTCTCTATCTTTTCCCAGGGTCGTCATGAAAGAATTGAGCCATGATTACAAAGACGGTGACTCTTCCGAACGTCGCCGACCTGGATGTCGAGGACGCCAAACAGGAACTCCGCAAGGTCGCGCGCAAAAACCGGAGCAAGAGGTCGTTGCAGACACGTGAGGACTTCGCCAGCACATGGGTTGAGACGGCTTTGGACTTCCTAGGCGACGCGCAGGTCGTGGCGGCCTATGTGTCGATCAAGGAGGAGCCGCCCACGCTCGCCCTGTGTGACGCCATCGTCGCCTCGGGAAAGCGCCTCCTGCTGCCGAAACTCGGCCCGGGGCTCACGCGCGCCTGGGGCTGGTACACCGGCGCGCATGACCTTGACGTCCTCGCCCCGGGGCGCCCGCCCGAGCCCAGCGGCGAGGCGCTTGGCCCGGAGGTCCTTTCCCAGGTCGACGCCCTGCTCGTCCCCGCCCTTCTCATAGGCCGCGGAGGGACGCGCTTGGGCCAGGGAGGCGGTTGGTACGACCGCATCCTCAAGCAGATTAAGGGCGATGCCAGGGTCGGTGCGATGGTCTACCCCGACGAGGTGGTCGATATGGAACTTCCGCAAGACGAGATGGACATGCGGATACCCTTTGTGGTGCTGCCCGAGTATTGGACGTCGACAGAGTAAGCCCGCGTCGTCTGCGCCGCTTTGCCGACGTCGTTTCACGCACTGATCGAGGCTGCGACGCCTTTCGAGGCGGACCAACGCCCTTCGAAGCGGCCCAGAGCTCTGAATGACGCAAACGTGAGCGGGTTTCACATAGATGTACACGCATACGCATAGCCAATCGAGAACAAACTTAAGAAATCACGTGGAAATAACTCGCAACGCGCGAGACTCATAACGTCGCAGGGGCGTCGGCTCTCCATTGGGAGGCCGACGCCCCTGTTTGTCCGACGCGAGCTGTGCCTCCGGTCGACGCCCCCTTTTCATCAAGCGAACCGTGCGCCTTCCCCTGAAGCGAAACGCGTGGCGCGCCATGGCGCCGCGGAGTAATCTTGAACCTCGGATAAAGTTCGCTCTAGCAGGAGGCGCTTCGTGCCCACCTATTCGTATCGCTGCACCGAGTGCGGCAACGAGTTCGACGTTCGCCAGTCGTTTTCGGACGAGCCTTTGAAGGTCTGCGAAGCGTGCGGCGGCTCGCTCCGCAAGCTCTTCAACTCGGTCGGCATCGTCTTCAAGGGCTCGGGCTTCTATCACAACGATGCGCGGTCCTCCTCTAGCACGCTCCACTCGAAGAATTCGGAAGGGCGCGAAGCTTCTGATTCGGCCGGATCGGGGTCCGGGGAGGGGGCGAGCTCCGAAAACGGGAATGCGGGCTCGCATTCGGGGAACGCAAACGCGCATTCACAAGACACAGGCTCGCAAAGCGTGAGCACAGACTCCGGCCGAGCAGCCGGTTCGGCGGAAGCCCCCGCATCGACGAACTCCTCCACTTCGACAACCGTCTCTGCATCGAAGCGTCACGAAGCAGGCCCGGCCTCGGGCAAGCGCGGCACGGGAAGCCCCTCCCCTAAGAAAGTCGGCTCGCCTGCGTAGAATTCGGGCCCACAGCTCGTACGGACGTATTCCTCGTCCACAGGCGCGCCTCTTCCGGGAACGACGACGGCGTACGTCGTCGTAGCCTGACGGCATGAACCTTTCCCGAATTCGTGCGACCCTTTGGAAACTGCGGCACATGCTACTGGCTGTCGCGGTCCTGACCTCGCTGGCAGCGATCCTCTCGACGATACGGGGGCTGGCCCCTGCGACGGTCAGCGTCGTCGTGGCGAAGAAAGACTTGACGCCGGGAACCGCTCTCGGCTCGTCGAATCTCACGGTTGCAGAAGTGTCCGCCGAACTCGCTCCCGAAGGATTGACCCACTCCCTCGAAGACCTCAACGAACGAGTCCTCATAACCTCCGTGCCCAAAGGCGCACCCGTGACGCGAAAGATGACCCTTTCGGACGACTTTCTCGCTTCTGCCCCCGAAGGAACCGAAATCGTCCCTGTGATCGCTGACGTCGGCGGAGCCGACAAGCTCCTCACTCCGGGGCGCGCCATCGCCCTCTACGCACCACCCGGAGAGTACAGCAAGGATCGCGAAGCAGTGAAAATCGTGGATAAAGCAACGATCGTCGGAGTGGGGCCAAAGAATGAATCAATACCCTTTGTTAGTGATTCCTCTCACACGTCAGTGTTGTACGTTGCTGTGCCTCAAAACACCATTAGCCTGGTTATCGGTTATGGCTCAACGATGCCCATGCGGGTTGTGGTCGTTCGTTAACCCCATGGCGCGTGACCATCACGTCCGCGTTGCAAAAGGGCGCGCGGGCCATCCACCCAAAAGAAAGAGATGGATTCACCATGATTCAGGGTTTCAAGAAATTCATCATGCGCGGCAACGTCATCGAACTTGCCGTCGCTGTTGTTATCGCCGACGCCTTCACCCCTATCGTAAAGAATCTTGTGGATAGCGTCATCAACCCCCTCCTCGGGAGCCTGGTTGGCAAACCAAACTTCAATTCGATTGGCCAGTTCCATATAGGGGACGGCGATCCAATTAGACCCGGTACTGTTTTGACAGCTGCTATCGGCTTTCTCCTTGTTGCTGCAGCCGTCTACCTCGTTCTCGTCTATCCAATGAATAAGCTCAATGAGCGCATGGCGAGGCGAAAGGGCCTCAACGCTGAGGAAGCAGAGGTCAGCGACGAAGTCAGGCTCCTGACGGAGATTCGCGATGCGCTCGCCGGCGGCGGCTACATGAACGGCGGCGGCACTGCGGGTGGCGGCTACACGGGTGGCGGTTATCGCCAGTAGTCAACCTTGGAATGATGGCGGCTCAGCAGTCTGAGTCGCCATCATTCCGGGTCTACCCAACAGCTTCTTGACCTGTGTTTGGCCTCAACGTTTCAAGTTTTTGGGGGTGCTTCCTATCCCAGGGGTCCATTCCACTCCCTTGCTCGATATTGTTCGTGATCCTATCCATTAGTTGCTGGGATTGCGCATCTTGCTCTTCAAAGTCATGCATTGCCGCTCGAAGGTTTACATTCCCTTCATCAACCCTCCATTTGAGATCGATCAGCAGTTCATATATAACCTCACGGAGATCGGCAAAAGTCGAACTGGGACCAATACCATACCTTATACCGACTTCTTCATCCCGCCGAATAAGATCCTGCATAGATATGCCACGCAAGGTTTTCGCCGCCGACTCGAGATCGGCAGCTATACCCGACATATACCCTCCTGTTGACCCATCACCTATCGTTAGCTGATCAACCGCATTTCTATCCATTTTGGTTTGCCCCGCGGTGTCCCTAATCGGCGCCGGCAGTAAATGGAAACTGGTAGTCTTGAAATCATTGTTATTGCGATCCCCAAGCACCGCTTTCAGGTTAGCGGCAAGGTTGTCCTCGATACGTTGCTCGCCTTTTTTAAGATTACTATTTATGTCCTTAAAAGATTTTTCCAGTTCATTCATGATTCCCTCATAGCTATCTGCCTCATAATGCTTCATCTCGGCTTTGACGTCCTTGACTGCAGTTAAAGCCAAATTTCCTACACCACCTATTATAGATGCAGTACTCGCACCCGCGCCGCCAAAAGGCAAACTTAAAGCCATGCACCCCCAAACCAGTATATTTATTAGCATATCAAAACCAGACCCGCCCCCAGGAATCTCCGCGAACGCCTTCGTCGCCCCTTCAATAGCTTCAACCACTTTCTTCCTTGCCTGCTTAAAAATTAACTGTTCGGCAGCCAATGTCTCACCGTGAATATGAGCAAGCACAGAAAGATTACGTACAATTGACGGCATAGTGCCCAAAAAAGACTCCCGAAAAGCGTTCATTGTGGCCCCCTGGAGCGAAGCAGCATTGGACATCATTCCATCAAAGTACCGCTGCATACTGCCAGGCTTGACCGCTAGGATGTTTACAGCACGCTGATCGGTACCGTCTCCAGTTAGGCCTTTTGCATCAAACCCTTTCACGGGCACTGTAGACAACTTCGCGACAACCCCTTTCCTATAATTATTTATGGCATTCTCGAACCCATCGCCATATGGGTTAGGCAGATCTATCCAAGGTGAAACGATCGCGTCTATTGTCGATCGACACTCGGCAAACCTTTCCGAGTAGTCGTCAAGAACTTCACTGTCATCTTGAATATCGCTCAAGCTTGTAAGTGAGGACTCACACGTCACCTTTCCACCGCCTTCCCCTTTTGAGTTCGGCCTCTCCACGAGAACAGAAATGTCTGACGCCAAGAGAGACCTATTCTGCACTTCCTTACAATAATAATTGTCATCTTTTACCTCGAAAGAATACTCGGTACCGTAGTCTTTCATCATGGCATCGATAGCAGCAACCTTAAGATTGCATACTAACTTTTTGATGTCTCTGTATTCACCCATAGTGTTCCCCATTTCGTAAAAGGAGGCGTGCCTCAAACGGGATTTTCAGGTCAAATCCAAACCTGAGAATAGTCAAGTCACCCCCATTCGTCTAGCGTGGTATATATCGTTTCCTTTCAACGTTGAAGAAACTGGCATTGTCGTCGCACGTATAACGGCGATCAAAGCGGGTCTATGAGAACTCCGTTACAGCGAACCGAAATGCGGCGGTCGGTCTCCGAGCAGGCGGCGCTCATTGGCATCGCGAGCGGCGACGGCCGGCTCCTCGCGCTGAAGCGAGCGGGTCTCACGCAGGTCGTTGAGATGCAATGCTTCCTCGGGGTTCGCAATCTCGCCGCGGGCCAGGCGCTCGGCGTCGACCCTCGACAAACGCACCGCCGCGCGACGCTTGCGCTTCGGTGCCTGCAGGCTCCCAGGCGAGCCCCGCCTTGCCGATTCGAGAGATCGGTTCTGCGACGGAGCCTCGTCAGCTGGATCTGACGTTGGCGAATCGCCGCCGGCACCGGCAAGCGACTCGCGATTCGGATCGCCGTTTAAGTCCGATTCGCCAGCCTGAAATGCGTTCACTTTCTCTTGCCCCTGGAAGCGGAGCGTGAAGCCGAACGGCCGGCCCCGGGAGCGGACTGAGAGGCGCTGGAGGCCGAACGGCCCGCCTCGGAAGCCGCCTTGGATGAATCCGAAGGAGAACGAGCACCTTCAGACACGGCTTTAGAGGAGGCTTCAGAAGCGGAGTACGGAGACCGCTGGGAGACCTCGGGCGACCGCAGGGCAGACTCGGAGGAATGCTGAGCAGCCTCGGAAGGCCGCTGGGGTGTGGTCGAAGACGAACGGGAACCAGGAGCAGGAAGCGAGCCCGTCTCCGAAAGAGCCTCGGAAGAAGAGCTCGAGCCGGAGAGCCGGGAGACGGCGTCGGGGGAAGCGCCGGAATCGGAAAGCGCGTCGGAGCCGGAATCGCCGAGGCCCAAGCCAACCGCCAGGCCGGATCGGTCCACGACGTGGCCTAGAATCGTATCGACCTGCATGCCGCGCCCCTCAATGCCCAGCTCCTTGCGCAGAGCGTCAACGAACTCTGGGCGGCTTCGCTCGGCGCCGTCGGCGGCTATCCATGTGACCATCTCGTCCAGTTGATCGTCCGTATACGCGGCAAGGGAGAGTCCCTTCGCGACGTCCGGGCGGGGGCCGCGCTTGACCGCCGCCTCGTTCCTCAGCTTTTCGGCCCAATTCGGGTCCCTCGGAAGAGCTGCTCCGCCGGTGACGGTTTCACCGCCAGGAATGGTCTCGCCGCCGGCAACATTTTCGTCGCTAGTGACAACTTCGCCTTCGGCTACGACTTTGCCGCCGGTTACGGCTTCGCCGCCCGGGCCGTCGGCCGGCGCTGCCCACTCGTCGCCGAGCACGGGCACCCTGACGCTGTCGGAAAGCTCGAGCGCGCGGGCCCGCTTGATCGCGTTGACAACGAGCGAGGCCTGGCCCTCCGGATCGATGAACAGCGAGGTGGAGAAGGTCCTGATCACGGCCCAGCCGCGCGATTCCAGCCGCTCCAGCCAATACCTGTCCCTGCGCCGCACCGACGGCTCGTTTACGTAGGCTTCGTCGTCGACCAAGACGGCGACCCGCCACGTGCCGGGAAGCTCGACGTCGCCGGCGACGAGCGGAATCCTCACGCCGTCGTCGAAGCCGAAATCGGAGGCCACGGCGTACCCGGCGCGCACGAGCCTGTCCCGCAGGTCCGTGAGGAGGGCGCCGATCGGCTCGTCGGAACTGGAGGGGTCGAGCGGGACCTCGCGGCCGTCCGCCCTGTCGATGAGCTTCTCCAGGAGCCGCGGGCCGGGCGTGGACAGCCTGTCCGCGCCGATCTCGCCGGGGCCGAGCGAGGAGACGATCTTGAGCTCGGAGCGCGCGGCCTCCATGGCGTCGACGAGGCCGGTGAGCCCGCCGGCCGTCGAGAGGGGCCCGAAGGTGTGCAGCACTCGCCCGTGCACCGTCTTGCCCAGGCCCACGGTCAAAATGATGGAGTCGCGGCGCAGGCCGCCGGTCTGCGTGAGCTCGAGGACGGCGAAAGGCTCGACCCCGCCTTTCGAGACGAACTCGGCCAGCTGGGGGGAATCGGCGGCCAGCCGCGCAAGGGCTTCGCGTATGCGGACCGCGTGGGCCGGGGAGACGCAGACGACGGCGAGAGATTCGCCGGGCCGCGTCAACACATGGTCGACGACGGCGTCGACCGCCGCGTCGACTTCGACCTGCGGCCCCTCGACCATGCCCGACTGCGGATTCGGCACGCCGCGCCCCTCCACGAGCACAAGGCTGGGCTTGCGGCCGCGCTTGGCCGACGGCACGAGCTCGAGGACGTCCGCGTACCCCTGGTCGCGCAGCGTTTGGGTGGCCAGCTCGTCATGTTGGGCGCGCAGCGTGGGAAGCTCGCACACGGGCAGAATGTCCGCGAAGGCTGCGATCGTCGAATCCCCGCCCTCGGCCCGCGCGCGGCGAAGATTGCCCATGACGACGATCTGACGGCCGCGCATGAGCATCGAAACGGCCGAGGAAAGGCCGCTAGCGTCCTGCTCGTCCATGATGACGATGTCGGCCCAGGGCATGGGAGGCACAAACTCGGCCGTGATCATCGACGGAATGACCCACACCGGGCGGGACGCTTGAACGAGCCTCGGATAGGTGACGATCGCGTCGCGCAGGGCGCCCGTCGAGTAGCGTTCGAGCTGATCGTCGAGTTTGAGGGTGTCCTCACGCCGCTTCGAGATCGTTTCGCGCATGATCCGCACGACGGCGCGGGAAACCGGCCCGGCCAGCGTCTCGGTGTGCTCCCGGTCGAGCCTGCGCACCTCGGCGGCGAGGACCGCGAGGTTGGCCGGCGTCGTGCGTGAAAGGGCCGGGGAGCGCCCGACGAGCTGCTCGAAAAGGGAGGCCGAGTATATGAGGTCGAGCTCGGCGGGGATCTGTTCGGTTCGCACGCCTCGCTCGGAAAAGTCCTTGACGACGCCGCCAAAGCCCTCCGCCTTCAGCTTGGCGACGAGCTCGTTCGCTCTGGGCAGGCGCGACATGGTGCCTTCGTCCATCGACAGCGAAAGGAGGAAGTCCAGCAGCTCGCCCATCGGCATCATGCGGAGCTTCCTGCCGGGAAGGATCCCCTCCAGCTCCTCGAGCTGTCCGCCGGCCTCGCGCTCGCTTTCGCGGATCTGGGTCATGCCCTCGGGAAGCTTGGGCCAACTGGCTTCGGCGCTGTAGCGCTTCCACACCTCGCGCTGACGCTGCACGGTGATGAGGTCTCGGTGAAGGTCGTGGCTCACAGCCCCCGGCCGCACGTAGTCTTTCGCCTGTTTCGTCAGACGGCGCCGCTCCGAGCCCTTCATCTCCTCGCCGTGGCTTTCGCGCCATTCCTTCGACGCCGTCGCGATCACCATGTCCTGAACGGAGCGCTCGAAAATCTGGGGCAGGAAAATGTCGAGGGAGTGGGAGATTCCGCGCAGCATCTCAATCTGCTCGCGCCAGTCCTCGAAGGTCTCCGCCACCGAGAGCCCGGTCTCCTCCGCCGCGCGTTCGGCCTGGGCCTTGACGGCGGGGATCGTCTTGGAGGCGAGCTTCTTGGCGAGGGCCATGGCCTCCTCCCCCGCCGCGGCGGTGTGAATGTCCGCGCCGGCCCACGGCGAGTCTGCCATGCCCACGAACGCCCCGAGCTCCGAGGCGTCTTCGAGTTGGGCCTGCACGTGCGAGAGCTCTCCCCGCAGGGCGTGGACGGTGTCGGAATCCAGTCGCACCCTGCTGCGCGGCGCGCCCTTGCCCTCGGTCAGCCGCGCCAGCCTCTCCAGAAGCGAGTGCACCGAGTGCCCCCACTGGGGATCGACGTCGTGCAGCGAAGCAACATACTCGCTGAGCTCGCGCCTGACGGCCACGAGGCGCGCCCGCAGCTCCAAAACGTCGGCCGGGTCTTCCTCGTCCCCGCGCAGCCGCATGCCCGTGCGGATGCGGCGCGCCACTGTGTCGAGGTCCGAAAAGTCGAGGACGAGGTCGCCCAGGCCCAGGCGTCCCATCTCGTCCACGAGCGCCCTGGCCGAGGAGGCGCGCCCCGGAATGTAAAGAATCGACCTGCCGGAGGCCGCAGCGTCGGCGACTATCGCCGCGAGGGTGCCCACGGCCTGCGATCCGGGCGGCGCGTCGACGACGATCGACCGCCCGGACGCGATCGCCTCGATGACCGCCAGCTCGGCGGGGTCGCGGTCGCCGGCGCCGCGTTCGGCTTCCGGCGAACGGTCGCGCATCTCGGCGGGAGGCAGCGGCAACGCGGTGAGCCGACGGGTCTCCTCGTCGCCCGCCAGCGCCGCCATGATCCCGGAAGTTTCGATGTAGGGCTTCATCGCCTCGAGGTCGGCGAGGAGCACAAGGCCCGGATGCGTGAAACTGCCGAGCAAGGCCCCGTCCTCGTAAGAAAACCCGGGCAGGTACACGCGTCCGAGTTCGCGCAGATAGGCGATGGCCGCCTCGTGACGGGCGACGTCGGCCGCCATGGCGCGCAGCCTCGATCCCTCCTCGGCGGTCATTCCGTGGGAACGCAGAGCCCGCAGCACCGTCGGGTTGACGTCGCAGCGGGCGGTGAGCGTGATGTAGGCGTCGTCAGGGCCGGCCTCGTCGAGCCTGGCCGAACGCATGAGCCCGGCCTCGTACATTTCGCGGATCTTGGGGGCCGCTGCGTCGCTCCCGGAGGTTCCGTCCTCGACCGAGTCGGCCGACCTCGTCGCGGCGAGCTCCTCAGTACTTTCAAATGTCGCGCTTTCGAGGGCCTCGAGCGCCTTGCCACGCTCGCTGGGCGCGCTTGCGAGCTTCCCCGGCATGTTCGCGAGATCGTCGGACGCGCTGCCAAACGGCCGGGGTGAGTCGTCATGCGCCTCGGAGGCGCCTCCACCCGGCGATCCCGCTCCGGCGACGTCGCCGACGCTGGCCTCGCCGTTGCCGGTCGATCCTTTGCCGCCGTCGCCTCTAGGCCCGTTGCCGCCGGGCCCGTCGCCGCCGGGCCCGGCGCCTCCGTTCGCGTCGTCGGCCGCTCCGCCGCCGGCGCTCGGGCGCCCGGGCAGCTCTTCGCCCAGGGCGACGTCGTGCATGTCGGCCCGCGCCGCGCCGATGGCCATCTGCTCGACGGCGTCGCGGCCCAACGCCTTCCCCGAAGCAGCGCCCGGCGGACCGCCTTTCTCGCGGCCGTGCAAGGATGCGGCCGGCAGCTCGGTCCACGATATGTGGCCGATCGCGAGCGTGACCGGCGCGTACCCGTACTGCTCGGAAAGGCCCTCCATTCGCGTGCGCAGCGAGGCCAAGTGAGCCTGTGCCTCGCGCTGGGCGGATTCCTCTCGAATGACGGACGTCAGCAGGGTCGGCTTGCCGGAGTACAGTTGCGAAGCCCCGGTCGGATGGGGGTGGGTGAGGTCGACAACGGCCGGGTCGCCGGCCCTGATGGGCACGGCGGCCTCGTCGGCGACGACGGCGAGTTCCCTGTGCCAATCCGAGTACGCGCGGGAAAGCCGTTCGCCGCGCGACGGTCCGTCGACGTCGTCGGCCGGAGCCGGCTGCGCCTCGGCGAATAAGTCCGGCTCCTTCATCTCCCTGGGCTTGCGCGCGATGAAGGAACGCTTTCCTGAGCGTTCTGCGCGCTCGGAAACGGACGGGCGATTCTCGTCCGCCTCGGCGGCTTCCGGCGACGGCGCGGGGGACTCGGCCGCGGGCGCGGCCTTGTCATTTTTGCGACTGCGCTTGAAGAAAGGGCTCACGCATCCACGGTATCGGTACTGCAACCGAAATTCCGCTTACCGCGCCGATCGCCCGTAAACGAAGCCGCCCTCACACATCCGCGCCCAGGACTGACTGTGCTGCACGTGCGGCGCCGCCTCGTTCGGGCCTCCGTCGCTGTCTCACTCGGGCCTGCGTAGCTGTCTCGTTCGGCACGTGCGAGGCCGTTTCGTTTCATTTTGGCGCGTGCGGCCTCGTGCGGCCTCATTCGGCACGGTTTCCTGCGGCGCATCCCGCCGCCCCAGTCGACGTGTTCGGCGCCGCTCCATTTCATCATGCGCGCTGCGACAAGAGGAGCCTGGATTGTCCCCTTAAGAATCGGTTCCGACGATAGTAAGATCGAAATGGAAGGCGCGGCTCAGCGCCGTCGGCCTTCCTGCGAGGACGGCGGCAACGCGTCACAAGAGCATGGGCCATTCCGAAGGAGCGAGGCTTCCACGGTTTCTCCGCCTGGGGCGCCGCGCGCCTCAGTGATCGTCGGGCGGCGGCGACCGGCAGGCGGCGGCGAGGGCCAACACCTAGCCAAAGGCGAACGGGGACGGAGCGTGCCCTGCCACCGGATGGCTCAAGATCGGAGAAAGGACAGAAAAGATGAACGGCGGGTCGAAGCAGGACGACGAAAGCCTCACGGCGAAGCTGGCGCGGCTTGAAAAGCGCGTGAACGACCTCGAGGAGCGCCTAAAGCGGGCGGAGAAATACAACGAGTTGTCCCAGAAAACCATTACGAGTTTGCTTTCGACGACGAAACAGTTGTCATTGAGCGGCAAAGAACTGGCGCACGCGCTTGACAAGCTTATGGACACCACGGGCAAAACCCTGGGCGCCATTCATCCGCTTATTCCCTATTTGGAAAAGATCCGCGACAGAGAGCAAATGGACGAAGATCTGCGACGCCTCTTCGAGAAGTGACGGCGGGAGGGCCACGACGTCGCCCTTTCGAGAAGCGACGGCCTCCTTCAAAGAACACCTGCGACCTCCCGAGAAGAACAGCGGCGTCTAGCACCAGAATGCAAGCGCCTGCAAAGTTCCCATGCGCGCCCCGGACGAGGCCGGATTGTCGGTCGCCGCGCCGGGGCAATCTAGCGCCCTCGAAAGGATTCGAACCTTCGACCTACCGCTTAGGAGGCGGTCGCTCTTCCCCTGAGCTACGAGGGCAACGTGCCTAGTCTACCTGCGTCGGCGGGTTCAAGCACGTTGGCCCGGGCGGCGTACGCCGCCTCCGGTCACCGCCGACAGGCACGGCCGATTGACGCCGCACTGCGCCTGCTCATCCGACGGATGCGCCGCCGGCGGACCGCGGCGTGCGCGCTCGCAGTCGAGCCTGCGGGCCCCTACTTGGCGGTGCGGCTCCACGGGACGTTGCCCCACGGGGCGTCCTCGTTCTCACTGGTTCGGCGAGGAACGATGATCGTCGGGCACACGGAGTGATGGAGGATGGCCTGACTCGTCGATCCGAGCAGCAAGCCGGCAAAGCCTCCGCGTCCGCGAGTGCCGACCACCAGCATGTCCACCGCCGTCGAGAACTCGGCGAGCAGCGCGGCCGGATTGCCCTCGATCACGTGGCAGTGCGCGTCGATGTCGTACCCCTCGGCCGCCTTCATGATGGTGTCTTTGAGGCCGGCGCGGACGTCGTCAAGCACTTCTTGGTGGTATCCGGGCCCCGGAACCCACATCGACCCGCTGAGGTTGATGGCGGAGACGCAGGAAAGCTTGGCCTTCCACCTCGCGGCCTCTCGCACGGCAAGCCCCAGGGCGATCTTCGACGTTTCCGAGCCGTCCACGCCACACACGATGTGCTCGACCGGGAGCACGTCCCTCGCCGCCGTCGACGGGACGACGACGGCGGCGCAGAATGCGCGCGCGGAAAGGGCCGAGGCCACCGATCCCAAAAGCCTGTCGGCGAATCCGCCTGATCCGCCCCGCGCCCCCACGACGACTCGCGCCACTTTCTTCGAACGCGCCAAAAGCGCCGAGGTCGGGTCGTCTGCCTCGAGAGAGGTTTGGACGTCGACGCCGACGTCGGCCGTCTTCTCCAGCGCCTTGTCGATGACCTTCCGCGCATCGTCCTCGGTCAGGCCGGCGTTGCCTCGGTGTCCCGGATATGTCGGTTCCTGATGGCAGCAAAGAATCTCCAGCACGGCGTTGCGCATCTTCGCCTCTTCTGCCGCCCACTTGAGAGCGTTGAAAGAAGCGTCAGAACCATCGACGCCGCACACAACCACGTTGTCGTGTTGATAAGCCACCGTAATCACCTCCGTTTAGGTGCTTACAGTTTCCCACGTTCCCGGTGGCCAGGTAAAGCGTCGCGGCCCGCCAAATTCGAGGAGATTGAGAATGGAGAGGCAGTAGCGAAGGAAAAGACGGCAGCGAATGCAAAGGGCGAGGGCGGCGACGCTGGAAGAAGCGCGGCGACCGCGAAAAACGGCTGCCCTGAAGAAGCGTGGCGGCGTCGGGGAGAAACGCCGAGGTTGCGAGGGCGAAGACGCAAAGCGAAGAGGCCGCCCTAAAAGGCGGCCTCTTCGACACACTCAGTTGCTCAGTGGAGCACGCGAATCACAGTAGGCGTGCCGCCGACCCAGGAGTTGGGTCCGACGCGGGTCCCCATCGAGGGGTTCCATGCGCCGACGTTCTGGCCGTTTCCGGCGTAGATGCCGACGTGGCCGGGCCAGTAGAGGATGTCACCAGGCTGCGCCTGCGAGTAGGGAACCCTCGTGCCGGCGGAAAGGACGGAAGTGGTGTATCCGCCGATCGAGACTCCGAACTTGCCGTAGACGTAGCGGACGAAGCCGATGCAATCCCAGCCGGAAGGAGTGGTGCCGCCCCAACGGTACGGCGAACCGACGTAGGACATCGCGGTCGAAAGAACCGACGAACCGCTTCCGGATGCGGTGTGGGCGACAGGCGCCGCCTGGGCGGCGGGAGCAGCGGCCTGCTGCTGCCTGACGTTGTTGACGGCGGCGGGGCGCGCACCGCGAGTGATGGTGGCGTTCGTCTGCTGGATGTTCCCCTGGGCGTTTCCGGATTCCTGACTGCCAGCTGCCTTCTGCGCCGTCCCACCGGCTTGCTGTGCGGCAGCGGGCTGAGCGGCAACCGGAGTTGCCTTCTTCTGAACGCTGACCTGGAAAGCGGTGGCGGGCTGGTCGGAAGCCTGCGCGTCCTGAACCTGGACCTGCTCGAGCTGCCAGTTGGCGTCGGCGGGGGCCTTGACTGCCGAAGTGTCGGTGATCGTCTCGTCGGCGCTGAGGTCGGTAACGGGGGCGAGGTCGGCGTTGGCCGATCCCTCGTCGGCGTTGGCGGAGGGCAGTGCCACGCCAAGCATCGTTCCAACGGCCATGGCTGCTGCCACGCTGCGGCCGGCGGGGGAATTCAGAGCGCTGAGGGCGACCTCGCGGTTGAGCGAATGGCGTCCGGTCATCTCGGTTTTCTCCTAAACGTATCGTCATTCAATTCGAGGCCTTGCGAGCCCCGGATTGTTTGTCCACGTAAAACAATAACGGGCCGTCTCCCGATTGTCACATTTAGATAACGGAACGAGGCGCAACTCACCTTCGCCTCCTTTGCCGTAACCGTACTTTTCCTTGGCACGGAAGGGAAAAGTCCGTGCTGCAAACGTTTCGATTTTGTTATCGGCGATCGTGACAAACGGGGAAGCGAAGAAATGGAGAACGTTACCCACCCCTCGCAAAACCCTTGAATTTGCGCGACTTATTCACAATATCGGACTGTTTGCCGGAACTACTACTCCAGTTTTAGGACCTATGTCACATTTCAGCGAGATTGCAAGAAGAGATCACGTTTTTGTCGCGTCGTTGCAACGATTTCCCATTCGGAAGGCTCAGAACGAGTCTTCCGCCACATTCTTGCGCCTTGGAGTTCGCACGCCATCCCCGCAGGAGAACCTAGGGATGCTTCTCCACGCGCGAAGCCGCCGACGCGCACCGCGCCAAAGCGAAACGCGCCGCCTCCGGCGGGCGGCACGGCTGCACTGCGGCAACGCCGGAGTGCTCGCAATACAGAGCCGCCTCCGACATGCGTCGCGGCCACGACGCCGCGCGGGCGGATTGGGGCGGCGGGCTCTTCGTGCCGCGCCCGCCCAGAACGGCCCGTGTGCCGCTCGACCTCGCAACGTGTCTACTTCACAACGTGCGCCGCTCTGCCTCACAAACAGACAGGGCTGCCGGCCTGCAGCGAAAGAGCCAAAGCCTCCGTTTTCGCTACCTCGCGAACAGGTGGGCCTGCTGCCAGTCGGAAAGCTTGACTTCGCGGCCGGGCTGCGCGCCTTTATTCGACTCCTCTTCGCCGGGCCTTTCCCCTCCGCCGGAGGCCGCGATCGTGACGCGTCCGCCGTCGTCCTCGATCCTCACCCGGGCCCCGGGGACGACGCCGGCAGCCGAGAGCCGGCCGAGGAAGTCCGGGTCGGTCTGCACGCCTTCGGCGATCCTGACAATGACGGCCTCCCCGAGGTCGCCTCGCGCGACGCGGTCCTTCACCGAGTGAAGGTCGCTTTGCACGGCGCTGCTCGTCACGCCTTCGATTCCCGGGATCGGGTTTCCGTACGGATCGACGTCGGTGTGCTCGAGGAGCGTTTCGAGGCGCTCCTCGACGGCGTCGGACATGACGTGCTCCCACCGGCACGCCTCTTCGTGGACGTCGGACCAGGGCATGCCGAGGACGTCGAGGAGCAGGCGCTCCGCCAGCCGGTGTTTGCGCATGACCCTGGTGGCCTGCCGCTTGCCCTCTTCCGTCAGCGCGACGACGCGGTTGTTCTTGACGTGCATGAGGCCGTCGCGTTCGAGGCGGGCGACGGTCTCGGACACCGTCGGCTTCGACTGCTCGAGACGTTCGACAAGACGGGCGCGCAGCGGAGGAATCCCCTCTTCTTCGAGCTCGTACACGGCCTTGAGGTACATCTCAGCTGTGTCGACTAAGTGACTCATGATTCTCCTCGATTAACCGGTGGGGTTCGCCTGGCGCCCGCATCCAAAATTGGCGTCTGCATCCAGAATAATGGACCTAAGCTGCAATATCGCCCGGAATAAAGGCACTATTGGCTTATGAATATCGAGATCCCGTCAGAATTGCTCCCCCGCGAAGGCAGATTCGGATCGGGCCCTTCGCGCCCAAGAATCGGATTGCCCGCTTCCCTCGGAGGCGCCGAAGGCCTCGTCGGGACGTCGCACCGGCAGGCGCCGGTCAAGGCGCTGGTCCGCCGCATCCGCGAAGGCCTCGCAGAGTTCTTCGACGCCCCCGCCGGCTACGAAGTCATCCTGGGCAACGGCGGCGCCTCGCTCGTATGGGACGCGATCGCCTTCACCGGAGTGCGACGCCGAGCCCAGGCCGCCGTCTTCGGCGAATTCACAAGAAAGGCCGCCGCGGCGGCAGCGCGCGCCCCGTGGACAGACTGCTCAACGGTCGAAGCGGCTGCGGGCGAGGTCGCCTTGTGCGACGACGGCGCAGCGGCCGAGGGCTTGGCGGCGGGACTCTCGCGCACTTCGCTCCCAAGCGCGGACGGCCTCGCGGACACGGCCGAACCGGAAGCCGTCGATGCGTATATGTACGCGCACAACGAGACTTCGACAGGCGCGATGAGCCCCGTTCGCCGGTTCGGCCGCGGCCAGGCGCTAACCTTCGTCGATGCGACGTCGAGCGCGGGAGGCGTCGCCGTCGACGTCGGCGAAACCGACCTTTACTACTTCTCCCCCCAGAAATGCTTCGGGGCCGAAGGCGGGCTGTGGCTGGCCCTCGCCTCCCCCGCCGCGCTCGCGCGATTCGAGAAACTGGCCGGCGAGCGGTACGTCCCCGACATCCTCAACCTCCATCTGGCGGCGGCGAACTCACGCGCCGATCAGACGCTCAACACGCCTTCGATCGTCAATCTCGCAATTCTCGCCTCGCAGATCGACTGGATGCTCGAAAGCGGCGGCCTCGCGGCGATGGACGCCCGCTGCCGCCGATCCTCGGGAATCCTCTACGAGTGGGCGGAGCGCTCCGACTTCGCCGCGCCCTTCGTTCCGCCGCAATGGCGCTCCCCCGTGGTCGCCACAATCGACATCGACGAGGCGATTCCCGCCGACGCCCTGCGCCGGGTCCTCCGCGCGAACGGGATCCTCGACGTCGACCCGTACCGCTCGCTCGGGCGCAATCAGCTGCGCGTGGCGACTTTCCCTAACGTCGAGGCCGACGACGTCGAAGCGCTCACAGCCTGCGTCGACTACGTCGTAGAGCGCATGTGAGCCGTTTGCGGGCTGTCGCGAGCGGACGCGAGCCCCTGCGGGCCGATGCGGCCTGTCGCCGGGCGGAGACCTCGCCAGGCGGACGCGGACCGTCTGCGGAGCAGCCCCGGAAGCTTTAAAGAACGACCCCGGGAGTGTGGCGGTCCTGGGCGGAGGCCACCTCGCGCGCGAGCTCCTGCTCCCTGAGCCGCTCCCGCTCGACGGGGCCGATGATCTCAACGCGCGGGCGCGGCGTGAATGAGTAGCGGACCTCCACTCCCCAGTGGCGCCTGCCCCACACGAAGGCCGCAAGGACCACGACGAAGGCCGCGACGGCGCCGATCCCCACGCCCCAGCGCGGGCTGACGTTCTCGCATACCCAACCGGCGATGAACAGGCCTATCGGCGCGGTGCCGATCATGACCGTCTGGTAGAGCGACATGACGCGGCCGCGGATTTCTGGGGCCGTGGAAACCTGGACGGCGGTGTTGGCGCTCGTAAAAAGGAGAAGTGCGGTGAAGCCGACGAACACGAGCGAGACGGCGTAGGAGGCGTATGTGGGCATGACGGCGTTGACCAGCGCCGTGACGCCGCACAGCGCGGCCGCGATGGCCACCGTGCGCACGCGCGGGGCTCTGGAGCGGCGGGCGGCCAGGAGCGCGCCGCCGAGCGAGCCCGCGCCGAGCAGCGAGCCGAGAATGCCGTACTCCCCGGCTTCCAGGCCGAAAACCGTTCTGGCCATGGCCGCGCTCGTCAGCTGATAGTTCATGCACAGGCATGAAACGGTTCCCGCGACGACGAAGATGACGGCGAGGTCCGGACGCTGGCGAATGTAGCGGAGCCCCTCGCGGAAACGGCCGCGGCGCGAGGCCGAAGAATCGGCCTCGCGTGCAGGCTCGCCCTGGCCGGCCGAATTCGTGAAGTATTCGCTGGGGCGCACCGCCAGAACCGCGGCGATCGTGAAACCGAAAGTCGCGGCGTTGACGAGGAACACCCAGCCGGAGCCGACCGCGGCGATGAGCAGACCCGAGGCGCCGGGGCCTACGAGCCGCCCCAGGTTGAAGCTCGTCGAGTTGAGGCCGACGGCGTTCGGCAGGTCCTCGGCGGGAACCAGTTCGGAAACGAACACGGCTCGCGAGGGCATGTCGACCGACGCCGCCGTCCCGCTCGCGAAGGCAAAAACGGCCACGTGCCAAACCTGCACCTCGCCCGTGAGCACAAGGGCCCCGAGCCCGGCGGCAAGCAACGCGAGCGCGCCCTGTGTCATTAGGAGGATCTTGCGCCTGTCGAACCGGTCGACGAGCAGCCCCGTGAACGGAAGGAAAAGCATCGTGGGTGTGAGCTGAAGCGCCGAGACCAGGCCGACGGCGAAGGCGTTGTCCTTCGTGAGCTCGGCGAGGACGATCCAATCCTGCGCGATGAACTGCATCCACGTGCCGATGTTGCCGATGAGGGAGGCGAAGAACCAGATTCGGTAGTTTCTGTGCTTGAGGCTGGCGAACGTGCGCCCCATTGGCCCCTCCTTTTCCTTCGTCGCGGACGGCTCCGTTCGCTTTCAGTGTGAGGCTTTCACTTTACGCCAATGAGGGAGCACGATCGTCGATCCCACGCCAACCCCGCAGAGCAACGGGCAATGGCGCCGCCTGCAAGACGCACGGGCATGGCGCCGCCCGCCGCCTGCAAGACGCGGCGCATCGGCGTTCCCGCGGCCGGAGGCGCATCCCGCCGAACGCGATGGGATCGACGGCGAGCCCCGCTTCGTCATGTCGACCTTCGACGACGAGCATGGCGGCAGGCCTTTCCGCGCCTCGCGGCAATCGCCCGTTCTCGGCGGCTCGCGCCGAGGCCTGGCTCCCCCGCCCAGACGAGGGCTGCAGCGTCAGATGAGGCCGAGCATCCTCTGGATCGGGTCGAGCAGAAAGTAGACGACGAACAACGCGCTGACGAGCCACATGAGCGGGTGGATCTTGCGCGCCCTGCCGCGGGCCGTCTCAACCATGCAGTGGCAGATAAAGCCGACGCCGATGCCCACCGTGATCGAGTAGCCGAAAGGCATGAAGACGATCGTCAGGAAGGCGGGAATGGCGATCCCCAGGTCGGTCCAATCGATCTTCGCCACCTGCTGCATCATGAGGAAGCCGACGGCCACGAGCGCCGGCGCCGCGGCCTCGTTGGGCACGAGCGCAGCGAGAGGGGCGAAGAACGTCGACAACAGGAAGGCGACGCCCGTGACGACGGACGCAAGGCCGGTTCGCGCGCCGTCGGCGACGCCGGTGGACGACTCGATGTAGGAGGTGTTCGAAGAAACTCCGCCGGCGCCGCCCGCGATCGCCGCGAGGGAGTCGACGAGCAGAATCCTCTGCGTGTTCGGCGGGTTGCCGGCGTCGTCGAGCAGATCGCCTTCCGCGCCGACGGCGACCATCGTTCCCATCGTGTCGAAAAAGTCCGCGAGCATGACGGAGAAGGCCAGAACCGCGACGGCGACCACGCCGATCTTCGCGAACGGCCCGGCAATCGAAAACTCGCCCAGGGTCGAGAAGTCTGGGGTTTGAATCGGGCTCCCTTTGAGCGACGGAACGGTCAGACCCCAGCCGCCCGGGTTGTCGCCGCTGTGGGGCCCGACGTGCCTGACCGCTTCGACTGCGACCGCCAAAACTGTGGTCGAAACGATTCCGATGAGGATCGCGCCCTTGACGTGGCGAACCATGAGGACGACGGTCAAAGCGAGCCCGAGTGTGAAGACGACGAGCGGCCATGTCGAGACCGAGCCGTTGACGCCGAAGACGAGCGCCGTCTCGCCTTCCCCGCCCTTGTGGACGATGCCGGCGTTCACAAGGCCGACGAAGGTGACGAACAGTCCGATCCCCACGGAGATCGCGGTGCGCAGAAATTTGGGCACCGCGCGGAAGATCGCTTCGCGCAAGCCCGTCAGCACAAGGAAGACGATGACGATTCCCTCGATGACGATGACCCCCATGCCATCGGCCCACGTCATCCCCGGGATCTTGACGATCGTTCCTGCAACCATCGAATTGAGGCCGAGGCCCGCTGCCAAAGCGAGCGGGAAATTCGAGACCGTGCCCATGAGGATCGTCATGAGGCCGGCAACCAAGGCTGTTCCGGCGACGATCGCGGCTGCGTCGGGCTTCGACCCTCCGCCGAGGTACTTTCCGGCGGAGTCCGTGCCCGAAAGGATAATCGGGTTGAGGACCAGAATATAGGCCATCGCGAAGAACGTGACGACGCCGCCGCGGATCTCCCGCCACGCCGAAGTTCCGCGTTCATTGAGATGAAAATAACGGTCGAGAACGCCCTGCCGGGATCCGGAGGCGGAGTCCGACGTCGTTTGAGAAGTACTCACGTCACACCAGTCTCGCATATCAGACTTTTGCGAAGCGATTCTGACCGAATGGCGAGACGAAACTGTGCGAGCCGCGCGAGGCGGATCGCGAACGGCGCGGATCGCAAGCGGTGCAGATCAAGAGCTGCGCTGTTCGCGAGCGCGGCGCACGGATGCGGCGCTCTGGCGGAAGGCGCGGACGCGGCCGCCGCGGCTCAGGGCACGGCCGCCTGCACAAGATGCCCGATTCCGCGCATTGTCAACTGCCCGTCGCTGGCCGGGACAAAGACTGCCTGGCCCGCGATGACGCTTCGGACGCGGCCGCCTGCCTCGAGCTGGGCGGCGCCCCGGAGGCACAAAACCGTGCGGGGGCCGATCCCGCGCACCCGCACGCGCGTGTTGGCGTCCCTCAGCCGTATCTCCGAAAGCTCGAAATCGTCGACCGGGGCGTAGAAGGTGGAAACGGCTGCGTTGACGCGTTCGGGCGCGATCCGCGTGGGCGGCGAGGCGGAAGAGTTGAGCACCGCGAGCAACTCGGGCACGTCGACGTGCTTGTGGGTGAGCCCCGCCCTCAGCACGTTGTCCGACGCCGCCATGATCTCGACCGCCACGCCGCTGAGGTAGGCGTGGACGGTGCCCGCGGAGAGGAAAAGCGCCTCGCCGGGGTTGAGGGTCACGGGGTTCATGAGGAGCGAGGCCACCACCCCGGGGTCGCCCGGATAGCGTTCGGAGAGCATGGCGGCCACGCGGTCGGCGCGGGCCGACGGCGAATCGGCGGCGGGCCGCGCCGCGCAGGCTTCCGCCACCTCGGCGACCTCCTCGGGCGAGGGCCGGGTCTGCTCGCGCAGAAGGTACTCGAAGGCCCCGCGCACTCCGCCCATGCCGAGGACCGCTCGCAGACGCTGGGCCAAGGGCGCGTCCAGGCCCTTGAGGACTTCTCCAATGCGGCGCCGTGCGCGAAATCCCGCGAGCGCCTCGAAGGTCGTGAGCGCGTAGGCGAGCTCGGGCTTGTGGTTGCGGTCCTTGTAGTTCCGGTCGGGCGCGGACCTGGGCACGCCCGCCGCCTCCTCGGCCGCGAAGCCCTCTTCCGCCTGTTCGATCGACGGATGGACCTGAAGCGACAGCGGCTCGGCCGGGGCGATGACCTTGAGAAGGTAGGGCAGGGACGTCCCATACCTCTCGACGACGGATTCGCCCAGCGCGGCCTGAGGGTCCTGGGCGATCCATTCGGCAAGCGACTGCGAGGGCGGCCCCGGGGGCACCCGCGAAGGGTAGAGCTGCGAATCGTCGACGATCGACGTTCCCACCCCGACGGAGGCGGGGCCGTCCGGGTGGGCGCCGAGCCACACTTCGGCCACAGGCCCCTCGGCGGGCGGCTTTCCCAGCAATCCGGGAATGGCCGACGTCGACCCCCACTGATACGGACGGGCGCGTCCCCTCAACTCCAGCACGTCAGGATCGGACCCCTGCGGCGAGCTCCATATCGGCCTCGTCGACTACGGGTTCGGCGGGATCCCACATCCTCTCCTGGTCTTCTGCGGAGACGTCGGTCTCGGAGTGAGCGCCGCAGCCGTGGTCGAAGGACACAACCTTGCCGTCGAAAGGCGACCATTCGTTGGCGCACACGCCGAAGAGGAGCCTGGCGGACCCTCCCATGGGCATGAGGAAGCCACACGTCGAGCAATTGGCCTGGGCCTGGCGGGTTCCGGGGTTGTCCGGACCGCTATCCCCCTTGTACCACCTTGTAAATGCGGCGTCGCGTCCTTCTTTTGACAGGACTCTCGGCCGCCCCAGGCCCATCTCGAAAGGGTCGATCTGATCGGCGTCCTCCCCCGTCTGCTCGAACCCCGGTTCGAGCCGCGAATCGCCGGCGTTGTAGGGAAGTCGGTCCGTCGGAGACACGTCGGAGGGCTCGACCCTGTCCGACCACGGCACCCATTCCGGGGCGAGCAGCGCATCCGGGCCGGGCCGCAGGGCCACCTCGTTGACGGTGACCCGCGACGAACGGGGAATGCGCGAAACCGTGACGGTCCAGAACCAGCCCCTGTAGCCGGCCTTCAGGCAGGCGAAGGCGTGCGTGAGCAGCCTCTCCGCTTCGACGACGACGCCCGCGTGCTCCCCGATCTCCTCGGGATTCGCTACGTCCTCCAAGGCCGCGCGGGCCGCCTCGACCGCCTTGAACAGGATCTTCTCTTTGCCCGCCGACGACGTCGGATTCACAACCGCGCTAGGCATCGAAATCATCCGCCAATCTCCGCAGGGCCGAGGCTATGCGGCGCCCGCCGTCGGGGTACCTGCCGTGGCGAAGCTGATTGGAGGCCTTGTCGAGGATCTTGATCAGATCTTCGATGATCGCGACCATTTCCTCCGGTTTGCGCCGATTTTTGCGTGCGAGCGATTCGACCTTGGCCTTCGGGGCCACGGTGAGGGCCTGGGGCCCCCGCCGAGTGTCGGCGACGCTGAACTCGACCCGGGTTCCGGCCTTCACGCGCGAGCCGACGGGCAGCGCGGAGCCGGAGAAGAACACCTCGGTCCCGTCGTCGCCCGCGATGAAGCCGAATCCCTTCTTCTCGTCGAAGAACTTGACTCTACCCGTAGGCACGTCACACCAACTTTCATATAGAAACGGCCGCATGAGGCGCGGCCATACCGTCCACTGTGCAGTAGTTTAGCCGCTGCGCACACGAGCAGGCCGGCCAGATGCGCACGCCGCCCTCGCGCCGCGCTCAATGCGCCCCTCGCGCCGTCCCCGCTGCGCCCCCGCGCCGGGCCTCCGACCGTCAAATCGTCATATTGCCACGGGCGGAAATCACGCTGCATCGGCCCCGCCGCATCGGCGACCTGGTAACTTTGTCCCTGGGGATTCGTTCCCCGGCCGCACGTTGCCCACGCTGACATGGCAGGTGAGAATCAGACCGTGAAGAAAACGAATCGCCATTGCCCGATGCGACGACTCCTCGCGCCTTCGATAGCCCTCGCCGGTCTCGTGGCCGTTCCCGCAGCCCTCGCGGCCCCCGCCTTCGCCGAGGAGCCCGAAGAGCTCAAGTCGACGGTGACGGACACGGCAGGCGTGATATCCAACGAGAAGGCCCTTCGCGACGCGCTCGCCTCGACCCAGGACAAGACCCACAAGTCGGTCTACATCGTTTTCGTCAAGAACTTCGGCTCGAAGACGACCGACACTTGGGCGAGGGACGCCTTCCGCAAATCCGGCCTGTCCCGCTCGGATTCGCTGATCGCCGTGGCGACCGAGACCCACAGGTTCTCGCTCTTCGCCGGGGGCTCAGGCTATTCCGTCACCGAGCTCAGGAAGGCCCTCGACGGCTCGGGCGTGTACGACAAATGGCGCAGCGGCGACTGGGCGGGCGGAGCGAAGTCCGTCGTCTCCAACCTCGAAGAGAACGCCTTGAAGAAGGAGGAGGCCGATTCTGAGGGGGCCGGCGAATCGAAAGGGTCGGGAATCTCGGGGAGCACCGCGGCGCTCCTCATCGGAGTTCCGGCCGTCGGAGCCGGCGCCGCCGGCGGCGTCTACGTTTGGCGCAGGCGCAAGAAGGGCAAAGAGCTCGAGGCCAAGAACGCGGAAGACCTCGCTTCGCTGTCGAAGCGCGCCGCCCGCCAGCTCCTCGAAACCGACGACGGCGTGCGCGGGGCGGCCGCGGAACTCGAATTCGCCCGCGCTGAATTCGGCGTCGAGGCCACCAAGCAGTTCGCCGAGGCTCTGGCCTCCGCCCAGGATTCCATGCAGAAGGCCTTCGTCGTGCGCCAGGAGCTTGACGACGACATTCCCGAAACCCCTCAGCAGCAGTGGGAGATGAATCAGAGGATACTCGCGCTGACCGCTTCGGCCCGCGAATCGATCACGGCGCAGGAGCAGGGCTTCCAAAACCTGAGAAACCTCTCGGCGCGGGTCGACCAGCACTTGGCCGAGCTTCAAACGAGGGCCGACGAGCTTGACGGGCAGCGCGACATCCTCGTGGCCGAAATCGACAACCTCGCCTTGACGTACTCGCAGGCCGCGCTCGCAACGCTGCGAACATATCCAGACCAGATCGCGACTCTCGTCACGAGCGCCCGCAGCTCGATCGCCTCGGGCCGCCACAGCGCCTCCGAAGGAAAGCGCAACGAGGCCGTAGCCTTCGCGCGCATGGCCGAAGAGACGCTGGGCCACGCGGCGGCGAAGGCCGAAGAGATCAAGAAGGCGCACGGCTCTCTCGACGACGCCTTCCAAAAGGTGCATGCCGCTCTGGCGTCCATATCCTCCGACGTCGTCGACGCGAAACGCCTCGGCGCCGGCAACCCCGTCATCGCCGCGAAGCAAGCCGACGCCGAGAAGGCAATCGCCGCCCATTCGAACGGCGACGTCGACCCGATCAAGGCGCTGTCCGAGCTGGCCGCGGCCGAGGATGCGCTCGACGCAGCGCTCGTCGACGTGCGCAACGCCGACGAGATCAGGAAGCGCAAAGAGGAAGCGAGCCAGCGCAACCGAGGCATCGCCCAGCAGACGATCGACCGCGTGGAGAAAATCGAAGGGTACGGCCGCTACGCCGACCAGAAGGCGAGAACCCTTCTCGCAACCGCCCGGGAGAACATCGCCAAGGGCGACTCCGCGCAATCGCCCGACGCCAAGGACGATTACTACAAGGCCGCGGTTTCCGCGGCCGACCGGGCGGAGGACAGGGTCATGGACCTCCGCGAGCGCGATTCGCACAGGTATGACTACGACGCGCGCGACGGCGGCGGAATTGGCCGCACAATGGGCGGCATGCTCGCGGGCATGGTGCTCGGGTCGCTCTTCAACGGCGGGAACGACGACCGCCACGGAGGAGGCTTCTCCACCGGCTCCTTCTTCGGCGGCGACTCCGACGACGGCGGGTTTTCCCTGGGATCCTTTTTCGGCGGCGACTCCGACGACGGCGGCGGCTTCGACTTCGACTTCGGCTCCGGCGACGGCGGATCCTTCTAGAACTTCATCAACACCTTACCGAAAGGCACAGATATGGCTGAGAAGCAGACGATCCTGGGACGGATCACCCAGCTCGCCAAGGCGAACATCAACGCCTTGCTCGACAGGGCCGAGAATCCTCAGAAGATGCTCGACCAGATGGTCCGCGACTACACGAATTCGATCGCCGAGGCGCAGGACGCCGTGGCCGTGACCGTGGGCAACCTCCGGCTCGCCCAGGCCGACTACCAGGAGGACGTCAAGGCCTCCCGCGAGTGGGGGCAGAAGGCGCTCGCGGCGTCGAACAAGGCGGAGCAGATGCGCCTGGCGGGCAACGAGCAGGACGCCGCGAAGTTCGACAACCTGGCCAAGATCGCCATTTCGAAGCAGATGGCCTCCGAGAAGGAGGCAAAGGACGCCGAGCCGCTCATCGCCTCGCAAGAAGAGGTCGTCGCCAAGCTCAAGGACGGCCTCGACCAGATGCGCAGCAAGCTCGATGAGCTCAAGACGAAGCGCAACCAGCTCGTGGCCCGCGCGAAGACGGCAGAGGCCCAAAACCGCATCCAGGATGCGATCTCTTCGATCAACGTCCTCGATCCCACGTCCGAGCTCGGCCGCTACGAGGACCAGATCCGCCGCCAGGAGGCGCTTGCTCAGGGCAAGGCCGAGGTGGCCGTCTCGTCCCTGGACCAGCAGTTCGCCGAACTCGAAGACCATTCGCAGGACATCGAGATCGAGGCAAGGCTCGCCGCCCTCAAGAGCGGCGACGCCCCCGCCCAGATCGAGGCGCGCGACTTCAACGTCTACTGACGTCGCGGCGGCGGCTTCAGCCGCGGCTGCAGCCAACCGTCGTTTCGGCCTTAGCGAACGCCAAGGCGGAGCCCATCAAGCGCGCCCGCGCCGCCGACGCAGCGCCCCTGCCGCGCAGGAACCATTGCCTGCCAAGCAGGGGCGCTTTTGCAGACAATTCCCAGGAATGGGTTGTTAGATGGCAGTATGACCGACTCCAAGCTTCCCGAAGCAACCGTTCTCGTGGTCGACGACGAGCCGTCGATTCGAGAGTTGCTCTCCGCGTCCTTGCGTTTCGCAGGATTCGATGTTTTGTCCGCGGCCGACGGCAAAGAAGCCCTCGACCATCAGGCCGGCGCCCATCTCGATCTCGCCGTTTTGGACGTCATGCTTCCCGACATGGACGGATTCACGATCCTGCGCAAACTCCGGGAGCGCGACGCCGAGCTTCCCGTCCTGTTCCTCACCGCACGCGACGACGTCAAAGACAAAATCCAGGGCCTGACGGTGGGCGGCGACGATTACATCACCAAGCCCTTCTCTCTGGAAGAGGTGGTGGCTCGAATCCGCGCGGTCCTGCGCCGCACACATCCCTCCGACGCCGACGCCGCCGTCCTGACCTACGGCGACCTCGAGCTCAACGAGGAGACGTACGACGTACGGCGCGCCGGTCAGATCGTCGAGCTGTCACCGACCGAATTCAAGCTGCTGCGCTACCTGCTCATCAACGCCGAGAGGGTCGTGTCGAAAATGCAGATCCTCGACCACGTGTGGGATTACAACTGGAACGGCGAAGTCTCGATCGTCGAGTCCTACATTTCCTATCTGCGCCGCAAGATCGACTCGGCCGAAGCCCTGGGCATCACCAATCCCGAAGAGGCAAAGGCCATCGTCCCCTTGATTCACACGAAGCGTGGAATCGGCTACGTGCTCCGCAACACAAAGTGACGCATGACGGATAGCACCGTGGGCAGCGCCCACGTCATGAAAAGGCGGACGCTGACCTTTCGCCTCCTCATCACGTTCCTGTCGCTCCTCGCTTTGGTCATCGTCGCCCTGGGATTCGTCACGATATCGATGCTCAGGTCCTACCTCGTTCACAACGTGGACGACCAGCTCAAGTCCACCGGGCAGGTCGTCGCGAGCAAGACCCTCGCCAACATCGCGAAAATGAAGGGGAACAACTCCGCGGACGACGTCGGCCACCTCAACCTGTCGGACTATTACATCTACGTCAAGATGGAAGGGGACACGATCATCGTCCCCTCTCCCGACAACGACGCCTCCAAGAAGCCCGATTGGGACGTGGCGGGGCCGGAGTACTTCAGTAGGCAGACGTATCAACGCTACGGCAAGCCCAAAGACCCCGGAAGCTTTGCTTCGAAGAAAACCGCAGACTTCGAGACCATCAAGGGAACGCAGTTCGGGACCCAGTGGCGCGCAATAGCCTTCAACCTCAACGACCGGCGCGGAACGACGATCGGGACGATGATCATCGCGCTCCCCCTGGCCCCCGTCGATGCGACAGTCGCCCGAATCGCCTGGGTCATTGGACTGTCAGGCGCAGCGATTGTCATCGTCGGCGCGTTCACGGCGCTGTTTTCCATCCGTTCGTCGCTCAAGCCCCTTCGCGGCATCGAGAGCGCAACCCACGCCATCGCCGACGGCGACCTCTCGCGCCGCGTCCCCAAGGGCCAGGAGGGCTCCGAGGTCGGCAAGCTCGCCGATTCCATCAACGTCATGCTCGAGCAGATCGAGCAGTCCTTCGACGTCAAGGAGCGCTCTGAGAAAAAGATGCGTCAGTTCGTCTCCGACGCCTCGCACGAGCTGCGCACTCCGCTGGCCACGGTTCGCGGCTACGCCGAGCTCTATCGCATCGGCGGCGTGCCGGACTGCGAGATCCCCGTCACGATGGACAGGATCGAATCCGAGGCTCAGCGCATGAGCGGCCTCGTCGAGGACCTTCTTCAGCTCGCCCGCCTCGACGAGAGGCGCCCGCTTTCGCTGAAAGACACGCAATTGACCGAAATAGCGATGAATGCGGCCATGGACCTGAGGGTCCGCGACGCCGGCCGCCCCACCGCCGTCATCGGCCTCGACTGCGGCCCTGCGCCGGAGATCACGATCTACGCCGATTCGGACAAGGTCACCCAGGTCGTCACGAATCTGCTCTCCAACGTTCTCAGCCACACGCCGGCCGGCACCCCGGTCGAGATAGCTCTGGGCAGACATGGAGAAGACGCCGTCGTCGAGGTTCGCGACCACGGGCCTGGCGTCGAACCTGAGGATTCCGAGCGGCTTTTCGAGCGTTTCTTCAGAACGGACTCCTCCCGGTCGCGGGCGTCGGGAGGGTCGGGTCTTGGCCTGGCCATCGTCGCCTCCGTCATGGCCGCGCACGGTGGGACGGCGCGGATCAGCGAGACGCCGGGCGGCGGCCTGACGGTGCGCCTGACCTTCCCGCCTGTTGCCCCCTCGACGGCATCGGGCGGCATCACGGCGGCCGAGGAGGCGGCACGCGTCGCATCCTCGTCGGAGACGGAGCAGGAGTCCAAGCCCAAGGGCAAGGGCATCGGGCGGTTTAAAGGCTCGGCCAGCAAGGGCTCGGCCAGCAAAGACTCAATCGACAAAAGCCCAACCGACAAAAGCCCAAGCGACAAAGACCCAACCGACCAAAGCCCGGCCAGCGAAGACTAGACCGACAAAGGCTCAATCAAAGGCTCGACCGGCAGAGATTCAGCCAGCAAGGCCCGGCTGGCAAAGACCCGGAAGGGCGGCCTCACAGGCAGGGGCGGCTTGCCAGCCCGGCTTTGCGCGGCGACGGTCCGGCCTTCTCACACGGAGACGATCGCGGCACGCGGAAGAGTCGGTTCGTTCCGACGGCCTTCCTGGCTTGCCGGAGAGGCTAGGACTCAGGCGGCGTCGTCGGACTCCCCGAAGGGAGACGTTCCGTCCTCGTCGACGGGATGGGGCGTGTGCTGTTCGAGCATGAGCTCAATCGCGTGGAAGACCCTCGCCATATAGCCCTCCGGGGACTCCCCTTCGCGCCCGTTCATGGGCCTGCCGATGAACAGGCACACTTCAGATCGAAACTTCGGCAGAAACCTTCCCACGGGCATTGCTTCGTGCCCGCCGAGCATGGCGATGGGGACGATCGGCACCCCCACCTGCATGGCGAGGGCCGCTGCGCCCGCCTTCGGCTGACCGATCTTGCCGCTGCGCGAGCGCGTGCCCTCGGGGAAAACGAGAATCGGCACGCCGGCCCGCAGCAGGCGCCCCGTCATGCCCGCGGCCTTGCTGTGCTCGACGCTCTCGCGCTTGCCCTTGCGCAGGATCGGGTAGGTGTTGAAGAAGACGGACGTGAGGGAGGAGATCCCGCGTTTGCGGTAGAAGTAATCCGCTGCGGCGCCGGTGGCGAGCTTTTCTGTGATCCAGTCGGGCAGAAGCGAGAAGACCATGGGCGCGTCCAGGTGCGAGGAATGGTTGGGCACCAAGATGAAGGCGCCTTCCAGGCCCTTGACGTTTTCCTCCCCCAGAACCTCGGTTTTCAAGTAGGTCGACATGACCGGCCGGGTCATGTACCTGCGCACGCGATGGCGCCTTTTGGCCTTCTTCTCGTCGAGATATCGGTCAACCGGCTCGAGGTTCTCCGTCACCCGTCGCGCCCCCTCACGATCTTCTGTGTCACGGCGCCGACAGCGCGCTGCGGGGCGTATCGAGCGAGGGCCGAGGCCACCTTGAACTTCACAGAAGGCGTGACGTAGGTCTTTCCGGCGTCGACGGCTCGAAGCGTCTCCTCGACGACGGCGTCGGCGTCGAGCCAGACGGCGTCGGGAAGGTTCGACGTAGTGATGCCCGCTCGCGCATGGTGCTCCGTGCGCACCCACCCCGGCATGAAGGTCACAACCTGAACTCCGTGGGGTCGCATTTCAAGCGCGAGCGCCTGCGACCACGTTTTCACGAGGGCTTTGATCGCCGAATACAGGCCCATGGGAACGAGGCCCGAAACCGAGGCTGTGTTGACGACGACGCCGTGGCCGCGAGCCTTCATTGCGGCGGCGGCAACGGCGCCGACTTCGACGACGGCGGAGGCCATGAGATCGATGGCCTCCCGCAGCGGCGCCGTGTCCGTTGTGGCGAGAGGGTGGCGAAGGCCCTTGCCCGCGTTGTTGACGAGGACCTCGACTTGTTCCTCGTCGATGTAGGAGCAGACCTTTGCCACGCCCTCCGATTGCGAGAGATCGGCGGGAAGCGCGACAACGTCGACGCCCAGCGAGGAGAGCTCGGCGGCGACCGATTCCAAGCGGGCCTCGTTGCGGGCCACGAGCGCGATGTCGCATCCGCGTGCCGCCAAAGCTCGGGCGAAAGCCAATCCGATCCCGGAGGTTCCCCCCGTCACCAGAGCTCTTCCGCGCAGCGGCGACGGCGAGGCCGATCTCTTCGAAAACTTCACATCACTACGTTAGGGCATTTCGCCCCATTGCGTGGACTCAAAGCGCCAACTACGCAAAAGCAAGGGAGCTCCCCAGCCGCCGAATGTGCGATTTCAGCCAAGAGGACTAGTATGGCTGGCCTAAGGTAGGAGGTTTCGATGCACGTCGACATTCCGCAGTGGCTGCCGCAGGCGTACGTGCGGGCAGTCCAAGCGGCTGGCTCCCCTTTGTCGAAGGAGGAGCTCGCCGTAGCATGTCGCGACGTTCTCCAACGATGGTCGTCCGACGACAGGCACTACCACGGACTTCAGCACCTGATGGACATCGCGGCGAGCGTGGAGACCCTGACGCCGCAGATGCACCGCCCCGAGCTGGTTCGGCTGGCGGCCTGGTACCACGGCGTCGTCTTCTCAACCGAGGCGAAAGACACGTACACCCGCAACGGCGGAGAGGACGAGGCGGCCTCCGCGGAGGTCGCATACGAGGATCTGCTGCGCCTCGGCGTTCCTGAGGACAACGCCCGCCGCGTGGCCGAGCTTGTCAGGGGAATCCGCTCAAAGTGCGATCCGCGGTCGAGTGACACGGCCAAGCTCGATGCGATCGACATCGACCTGCTGGCCCTGCGCGACGCGCACATGGGGACGCTCGCGGTCGAGCCCCAGCGCTACAAGAAGTACATAGAACGAGTTCGCAAAGAGTACAGTCACATCCCCACCGTTCTTTTCCTGCGCGGACGCCAGGAGATCATTCGCCATCTGCTCGGGCGCTCAGCGCTCTTCATCACGCCCCTGGCCCGCCAGTGGGAAGAGACCACCCGGGAGAATCTACAAGCCGAGTCCCAGCGGATCGCCGCCAAAATTGAAGCCTTGTCGGAGCAAGACGGCGCTCCGGCGACCAACGAGCGAAAGGCCATGGCCGCCAGGGTCCCGGAGGTCGAGGAAGACCCCCGGCCCACGCTCGTTCCTCACGCACGAATCTTCACGCCCGCCTCCGCGCAATCGCCTCTCTCAGCAGTCACGCCTCCCTACCCGGCAAGCGCCCCGTCTCCCGCGACGGGATCATTCGCGGACGTTCAGGCCGTCGCGCACGGCAACGACGGGCAAAACGGCTTGGGGCGAGGCGACGCGGGGCACGTCAGGGCTGCGCAAAGCAACGCGGCTCAAAGCCGCGTCGGCACCGGAGGCCGCACAGACGCCCAAGGGCAGGTTTCAGGTTCCACGGGGCAGGTTTCGAGCCTTGAGTCCTGCGGCGAGCGGTTCGCACCGGGCGAGAAGATCCCGACGGACCTGAGCCCTGAAGAGCTCAAGCAGCTCAAACGCGAAAGGCTGGCCGCACAGGTGCGCAAACGGATTGAGGACCGCCATCAGGCGGGACGCTGCGCGGGCGATGCCCAAGCGGGCTCCGGCGGCGCCCTGACCGAGACGGGCACGATCCGCGCCGTCGGCGCCGCCATGCAGGGCAAGGCAGAGGCGGGCAAAACGGAGTCAGAGAACACGGAGGCCGACGGTCTGAGGGGCGCAGGCGCCCGTGCCGCCGTGGGAGGCCTGAACACAGCCGCGAGCCCCCACGCTCCCGACGGCCTTAAGGCGGCGAACTCGCCGTCGGAGAAAGCCGCCCCCGTGGAATCCGGCGAATGGGACAACGTGCTCGGCTCCAGCCTCAGCCGCTCGGCAGAAGAGGACGCCGGGCAGGGAAGCGCCGCAGGGGCGGAGTCCTGGCGATTGGCCTTTCCAAAAGGGAGGCATGGCTACAGAGTTCTTTCGGCCGCCACCCCCGAGTGGGTCGACGACGAAGAGGAGGCCGCCGCGGCGCAGGAGTCTCACGCGAGCGGAATGGAGCGCGAGCCCGACCTGTGAGGCACAGCTGAGGCGCAGCAGCCCTGCGACGCACGCGAGGGGCGGGAACCTGAAGGTTCCCGCCCCTCGCGTATGGCAGAGAGACTGCCGATGCGGCCTCGCGGCTTAGTACATGCCGCCCATGCCGCCCATATCGGCGTCGGCGCCGCCCGCGGCGGGCTTCTCCGGCAGGTCGGCCACGACGGCCTCGGTGGTCAGGAACAGGCCGGCGATGGACGCCGCGTTCTGCAGAGCGGAACGAGTCACCTTCACCGGGTCCATGACGCCGTCGGAGAGAAGGTCGCCGTACTCGCCGGTCGCGGCGTTCAGGCCGCTGCCCTTGGGGAGGTTGCGGACCTTCTCGGCCACGACTCCGCCTTCGAGGCCGGCGTTCTCAGCGATCTGCTTGAGCGGGGCCTCGATGGCGATCTTGACGATCTGCGCGCCGGTCGCCTCGTCGCCCTCGGGTTCGAATCCCTTGTAGGCTTCCTCGGCGGACTGGATGAGGGCGACGCCGCCGCCGGCGACGATTCCCTCTTCGACGGCCGCCTTCGCGTTGCGAACGGCGTCCTCAATGCGGTGCTTGCGCTCCTTGAGCTCGACTTCGGTCGCGGCGCCCGCCTTGATGACGGCGACGCCGCCGGCGAGCTTGGCCAGGCGCTCCTGCAGCTTCTCGGTGTCGTACTCCGAAGTGGAGTTCTCAATCTGCACCTTGATCTGCGCGACGCGTCCCTCGATCTGCTCGGGGGTTCCGGCGCCGTCGACGATCGTCGTCTGGTCCTTGGTCAGCACGACCTTGCGGGCGCGGCCCAGCATGTCGATGTCGGTGTTCTCAAGCTTGAGCCCGACGGTCTCGGAGATGACCTGGCCGCCCGTGAGGATGGCCATATCCTGGAGCATCTCCTTGCGGCGGTCACCGAAGCCGGGGGCCTTGACGGCCGCGGACTTGAAGGTGCCGCGGATCTTGTTGACGACGAGGGTCGCGAGGGGCTCGCCCTCGACGTCCTCGGCGATGATGAGCAGCGGCTTGCCCGTCTGCATGACCTTCTCGAGGACAGGAAGGAGTTCCTTGACGTTGGAGACCTTGGAGTCGACCAGGAGGACGTAGGGCTCCTCCAGGACGGCTTCCTGACGCTCGGGGTCGGTGACGAAGTACGGCGAGAGGAAGCCCTTGTCGAAGGACATTCCCTCGGTCAGCTCGAGCTCGAGGCCGAAGGTGTTCGACTCCTCGACGGTGATGACGCCTTCCTTGCCCGCCTTGCTCATCGCTTCGGCGATGACCTGGCCGATCTCCTTGTCGCCGGCCGAGATGGCGGCGGTCGAGGCGATCTCCTCTTCGGTCTCCACTTCCTTGGCGTCGGCGAGCAGCTGCTCGGAAATGCGAGCGACCGCCCCGTCAATGCCCTTCTTCAGCGCGATCGGGTTCGAACCGGCCGCAACGTTGCGCAGGCCCTCGCGCACGAGCGCCTGAGCCAGAACCGTGGCGGTGGTGGTGCCGTCGCCTGCGACGTCGTCGGTCTTCTTGGCGACTTCCTTGACCAGCTCGGCGCCGATGCGCTCGTAGGGCTCTTCGAGGTCAATCTCCTTGGCGATGGAAACGCCGTCGTTGGTGATGGTGGGGGCGCCCCACTTCTTGTCGAGGACGACGTTGCGACCCTTGGGGCCGAGCGTGACCTTGACGGTGTCGGCAAGAAGGTTGAGGCCGCGCTCCATGGAGCGACGTGCTTCCTCGTCGAAGGCAATGGTTTTTGCCATGCTTAGTATTCCCTCCAGATGGGATGCTCGGTCGGCGCCCGCGACGGACGACGCCGCGCGAACCGGTCCCATTTCCGGCCCGCTCGACGCCTCACCGACTGAGAGGTTTTATCACTCTACGGTTGCGAGTGCTAACTAAGATTCTGGCACTCGCGCCCGGAGAGTGCAAGGCAACGCCGTTCACCCAAAGCTGAGTCTCCATGGCTCAAGTCTGGAGGTCGCTCCCGGACGGGATTCCCGCTTGCACGCGGACGCCCCCGCCCAAGAGAAGCTTAAGCCGCCGCACGAGGGATGCTTAAGCCGCCGTCCGAGGACGGCGGCCCATCTACACCAGCTTCTGCTGCGTGGAGAAGAAGGAGGACGCGTTTGCCTGATCGGTCGAGGCGAAGTCCTCCGCCGCCTCTTTGGTGGCCTTTGAGTACGCTTCCAGGCGCTTCGCGTAGATGCCCACCGCTTCCTCGAAATACCCCGCGGCCTTCTCGGCCGCGGCGCCCAGGCCGCCGTTGACGACGCCGTCGTTCGACTCCCGGATGGCATCGCCGTTGTCGATGCCGCGGATGACGCCGGCCAGGTCGTCCGACGTCGCCACCATCTTGCGAAGGGCCGCATCGTTTACTCTCAGCTCTCCCATGTTTCCTCCTTTGCGTGATGCCCGGGCGTGCAGCCGGGCCTTTGGGATTCGCTTGTCTCGTTCGAGCCTTCTCATTGGAGCCCGGTGCTTGGGCTCCCCACTGGGACACGCTGCCGGCCCCCGCTATTCCTTTGAGTTCGATCGCTTTGCCGCGGGGCTTGATCACTTTGCCGCGGTGCCCGATCGCTTTGCCGCGGGGCTCGGCGGCGGTGTGACGACGACGTTCGGATCGTAGGGCGCCCATCTCTCCGGCAAAGAAAAGCCGCGCCCGGTGCTGCGCAGATTGTCGGGAACCACCTCCGTTCCGCGAGGCCAGTCGGAAAAACCCTGGGGGCTGTTGTCCTTGCCGCAACCGGTGTCGATCTCAATCAGAAGGAACTTCGGGTGGCTGATGACGGTAAGCTCGGCGCCGGTGCGCGGATTTGTGAGGATTCCCGCGTTGCCCTCGGTGTGTATATAAGGTTCGGGCTTGCCAAATCCGTAGGGCTTGGCGAGCTCGTATATCCTCGCCGTCGCAGCCTTCCACTTTTCGGTCGGAATGGGAGCCGCCGTCGCCAACCTATACAGTTCGGAGGAGTATCCGGCCGAGCAAACGACAAACGCACTCACCTTCGTCTGAATCTGCTCCTCTTGGGGCTTCCATTCGCCCACCCCGTATTCTTGGCTCAGCATCCGATAAAGCGAGATTTCCAGCCCCAGGGTTTCGCGCCGAAGCTCGACAATGGGCCGCTCGACGGGCGAAGCCGTCGCCTCGCCCCCGCCAAGGTACTCATCCGGTATGTCGCACCCCGCGGCGCACGCTGCTACCGCGCACAGGGCTGCGAGCGCTTTCTTGCCGACCATCTCACTTCTCCTCCACAGCCATGCCATTGCCCGACATGATGCGTCCAATATTGTACGTCGAAGTTTTTCCCACGGATTTCTTGGACTCGGGCCCCGAAAGATACTCCGAATGACCATGAGAGGCCTCGTAACGCTCCCCTTCGGGACTTGTCCACTTCTCGGTGCTGAAATGCTCGAAGTTCTTGTTGACGTCGGGATTCAGACCGAACCGCCCGCTCGCCGCGACGGCGTCCCCCTCCGCGGCGCCGACGTAGGTATTTCCAGGAAGGACGTTGAGCTCGTCGTTGGTCGTCGCGTTCACCCCGGCGGATCCCCACACCGCGACTTGATCCTGAACGTCGGTGCGGCCCGCGGCGACCGCCGCGGTGAGCGAACCGTACGAGTGTCCGCTCAGCGTGAGATTCGGATCGCCCGTATGAGTTTGCTGCACTCCTTCCATGAAGGAGGACAGGCGTTCTTTCGCCTCATTGGCCGCGTGGGGGTAATAGACGGCGTTCTTCTGATACGGCGCCGATTCGCCCCAGCTGGGGGCGTCGTAGTCGAGCCACACGACCCCCGCGCTTTCCCCGGTATGCTGCCGATCGGACACTTGCAGCGCTCTTTCGAGGCCGATCACGGAGCTTCCTCCGCCTCCTGTGCCGACCAAGCCGTCTCGAACATTCGTCGTCATGCCGGGAACGTACACCATCACGTTCTTGGCCTTGTCGATGTCGCCTATGCCTATGGCCGCCCGCACGTGCTCACGGCCTTTCCCAGGATCGAAAACCAGAAGGCTCTGCCGCGCCGATCGCGCGTTGAAAAGCGCCTCGGGCCCGCCCTCCGGCATCGGAAACCGCTTGGCCAAGGCCAGAACGTGATCTCGGTTGTTGTAAACGTAAGCGCGGTACTCGCCCGGCGTCACGCCGTACTTTTTGAACAGGGCGTCGGACTCGCCTTCGGTTTCGACCTTTCCTTTGAGCTCCTCCATGCGGTCGAGGTACCTGTGCAGCAAGACCGTGTTGGCGCGGCTTCGGGCGTCGGCCGGGATGCCGTCGCGGTGTCCGATCCACTCGGGATGCTTGAGGATGATCTCCTTCTGTTCTTCGGGCGAGAGCGCCGTCCACCAGTCGTTGACGTACTTGGCCCCCAGCGTGGAGCGCGGCGGTCCTTTGGTCCCCAATTGGACCACATTGCTTCCACTCTCAATGGCATTGCTCCAGGCTTCAATGCCGAAATGCGAGTAGATCTGCTCTACGACCTTGAGGAACTGCTCGGCTTTGCTTACACACAGGCAGCCTCGCTTAGTAAACCCCTCCTGGAGCGTGTCCTGAAGATCCTCCTTTGTGACCGGACCCGGATTGCCAAGACGGAAGCCCATATCGACGCCGCTGACGGTGCCGTCGTCGTCGACCTCCCCGCCTTTCGCGCGCACCTCGGCGTTGAGGTCGGCCGCTTCTTTGGCCAGTTTGTCCGCCGACTCGCCAGCCAGGTCGAACTTCTGGGCCGCGCGCTGGAAGGTGCGCTCGAGATCCTCAGCATCGTCCACCATCGACCGGCGCTTCCTCTGCTCAGCCTCGGAGAACTTGCCCTCGAGCTCGGAAGAGCCTATCCCCGCCATCGCGGAGTGCGTCTCGCCGAATCGCTTCGCCGCAGCGCGCAGCATCACCGCCGCGTCGCGAAACTTGCCGCCGCGCCATAGCATGACATCATGAAAAGAAACCATCGCATCCTCCTTTGATTCCCAATGAGCCTATCAAATTAATGCCGTGTATGCCAGGTTTAACTCGATTCCTTCGAAGGAGGAGCATTCCTTGCTTTATTGAGTAGAGGTTCGAAAAGACCCAAAGCCTACAAACCGGTTGGAAAGTGCATCGACGACGGCGAACACGCGCCTCGAGGAACAGAAAAGCCCCGGAACGACGTCGAAATCGGACGTCCCCGGGGCCCTTCCCTGCGCTGCTGGGCCGGTTTAGCCTCGGCCGGTTCGGGAGGCCTCCGGCTCAGACGGAGAGGAAGGCGCGGCCGAACCTGTCGAAGCCGTCGGCGAGGACGTGGCGGCATGCCCGGCTGTGGGCGTTGCAGCCGGCGACGCCGTCGGTTCTTGGGACGCCGAAGGCTCCGGGCTCGGCGTCGCGCCGTCGGAGACGTCGGCCATGAGGGTCAGCTCGGTGTGGTCGCGGACCTCGACCCTGACCTTCCCGCCCGCCGCGCGGGCGTTGTACTCGACGCTCGCCTGGTAGCCCTTGCCGGCGGCCTTTGCCTCGACCCAGTCGGACAGCGGCGTCGTCGTCCCGTCGGAGCCGACCGCGACGACCCGCACCTGGTGTGCGCCCTCTGCCACGCCTCCGCGCACATCGACCGTGACCGCCGACTTCCCTTGAGAAGAGGCGGCGGTCCGCGCCGTCGCACTCATCGGCGTATACCTCTTAAGCTGCTTGGCCGGATCCATGCCGAAGGCGGACATCTTCTCGGACGCGAGCTTCCAGGCGGATGAGCCCGGCTCGGCCGCCACGTAGAAGACCGCCGAAGCCTTCCATTGCCCATCGACGGACTCGCTGTCGATGTTGAGCTCCTTCAGCGTGCCCGGAAGAACGAGAACCTTCGGGAACAGGCCTGCAGAGTAGCTGACCTCCGTCATCCCCTCGCCGAAGTACGCGGAGACGGGCTTTGGCCGGGGCGCGCCGTTCGTCAAGTTCTCGTCGCTTTCGTCGTAGGAGTACACGAACTTTCCGTTCTTGGCTCCGCGCACGACGATCCGCTCGGGGCATCTGCCTTCGAAGGCGCGGTCAATCGAAGTGATCTGGGTGCCGAAATCGGCCTTGTGCAGCGACGGCGTGTGGAAGAATCCGTCCACGACCTCGAGGCTGTCTGGGAAACGCACTTCGCTGAGAGCCGTCGCATTCTCGAATGCGCGATTCCCGATGCTCTTGAGCCCGTCGGGAAGGCGGAGCTTTTCCAGCTTCGCGTTGTCGGCGAAAGCCCTGTCGTCGATCGCCGTCACGCCGTCCTTGACATGGCGCTCGGGGGTCTGGTCGCCCGGAGCGGACCGTATGAGATGCAGGCCGTCGTTCCGCTTGCCGTAGAGTATGTTGCCCTCGGCGCTGAAGATCTGATTGCCTTGGGCCACCGTCACCTCGCGCAGTTGCGGCGTCCTGTAGAAGACGTTCTCCTCCAGCGTGGAAAGTCCTGACCCCAGGCGGACCTTGAGAAGCCTTTCATTGCCGGAGAGGGCGCCATAGCGGATTGCCGTGACCGAATCGGGCAGCGTCGCCTCGACCAATCCCGAGTCATAGAAGGCATCCGAGCCGATCTCCTTGAGCCTGTTGAGGTCGGTCCGCATGTTGACGGCCTTGAGCGCGGGCGTCTTCTGGAAGGCATAGCTGCCGACCGTCGTGGCGCCGCCAAGATCGACGTCGGTCAGGTTGGCCGCCCACGCGAAAGCGCTGTCCCCGATCGTCTCAAGGCCTCTTGGCAAGACAATCCTCTTAAGTGCTGAAGAAGAGAAAGTTCCGTTTTCGACGGTTCGGAGGCCCGACGGAAGGTTGACCTCTTCATAAGCCGAATTGCTGAAGGCGTAACTGGCGATCGTCGTCACACTTGCCGGAACGTTGTAGGTCTTTAACCGGCTGCTTCCGGCGAGGCCCCGGGGGACGACTATGAGCTTGGTCAGCTGCTTGTTGAACAGCGCCCTTCCGACGACCACATAGTTTGGATTGCCCTCGCTGACGGAGATCGTTCTGAGGGAATCGTTTCGGGCGAATGAGCCGTCAAACTGGTCGGGCCCCACGCCCTTGCCGATGTGGAGTTTGGCTATTTTCCTCGTGCCGCTCACCGCGCCGTCGGCGTGGACGACCGAATCGGGAATCGTCAGTTCGGTTAGATTGGTGAAGGAGAACGCTCCGTGCCCGATCGACTTCAGGCCCTCCTGAAAGGTCAACTTTTCCAACGCCGAACGGTTGAATGCGGATTCTTCGATTGCCTCCAGTCCGGAGGGAAGCACGGCTTGCCTGATCCCCGAACGCCAAAAAGCCCATTTGCCCAGAACTTTGAGTTTCGAGGGAAATCCCGTCGAGATCTGCCCGTTTGCCCCGATCACTTTCAGAGACCTGAGACTATGGGTTATGGCGAACGCCCGGAAGTCGATCTTCGTCACGTTGTCTGAAACGGTGACGTCCATCAAGTGACCTGCCTTCATGAACGCTCTTTCGGGGATCTCCGTCAACCCGGCAGGCAGAGCAACCTTCTCGATTCCGCTGTCGTAAAAGGCCACTTTCCCGAGGTGCGTCACCGAACGAGGAAGGACGATTTCTTTGAGAGCTCCCGTCCCGCTGAAAGCAGACTCGCCGACTTTGACCAGCTTGCTGGGCTTGGCCTCGGCGTCCTCGAATTCGACAGCGGCCAACTCGCGGCAGTAGGCAAAGCCTCGTTCTTCGATTTCGGTCACCGTCGCGGGGACTTTGACCTTGACGACGCCGGTTCTATAAAAAGCCTCTTTGCCGATGACCTTGACGGAGTCGGGAATGACAACGTCCCTGGCCGAGCCCTTGTACCGCACCAGCTTGCCCTTGCCGTCTATCTCGAAATCTCCGGTTCGCGGGCTTGGGGTGTCCGCGGGCAAAAGTTGCTTTTTGGCCGAAGCGACCCCTTTTTTAGTCGAAACCGCATCTTTGCCGGCCAAAGCAGCCCGCGGCGCATTATTGGGAACGGCCGGTTTTGCGGCCGCGGCCCGTTCGCCTGCCGCAGCCGGTTTCGTGATTTCAACCGGTTTCACAGCTGCCGCCGGTTTTGCGGCCGCAGCCGGTGAAACGACCATGAGCACGGCCAGGACCACGACCGCGACCGTGGCGGCGAGCGACAGCCTCCTAGTAGAAATATTCATGGTTTCTCCTATGGAAATAGCGCGAATGCGCAAAAGTGAGCGTTGAGGCATTGCTGCCTTTTCCAGGTGCCACCAACTTTACACAGGATGTACCTAAAAATATATGAGTTTAAGTACCCATGTCGTTTTCTGTTGCATACACCGCCTTAAGACGCATGCGCCCCCGCTTTACGAGAGGCATGCACCCTGCTTTATAAGCAATCACACACTTGTCCACAAGGGGTTGCGGACTTCCGCAAGAACTTGCAAGCCCGCTCCTTTTGCAAAAGGGGCAGGCTTCAAGAGGGGGATTCAGGCTTTGTTTCGCGTCTTACCTCGCGTCGGCGCGAAGAACGACGACGATCTGGTCGCCTCCCGTGGCCTTCGGCGCAAGGACGACGTTGCCGGGACGGATGCCGAGGGCCGCGGCTACCTGCTTGGCCGCCTGCGCGTCCGAGGCTTTCGCGTAGAAAACGGTCGAAACTGCGGGGCTTCCTCCGCTGTAGTTGTTCGCCGAGACCTTCGTGTAGCCGGCCTTCTCCAGTTTCTGCTTCCCGGTGGCGGCCAATCCGGGCTTCTTCGACCCGTTGAGCACGAGAACGGGACGGCTGGTGCCGGCGTCGGCCGACGTGCTGCTCTCCTGCCCCGACGGAGTGGCAGAGGCGTCCGTCGACGGGTTCCCGCTTGGCTTGCCAGACTCCGACGGCTTGTTCCCGCCGGAGGAACTGGGATCGCCGCTTGGGCCCGCCGTCGGAGAGGCGCCGCTCGGGGCGCCCGAAGGGGCCTCCTTCGCGGAGGCGGTAGGCGCAGGCTCCTCCTCGGAGGAACCGATGTAGTTCGAGATCGCCCATCCCGCGGTCGGAGCAAGAATCACAACGGCGACAAGCGCCAGCCACCATTTGAGGTTCGACTCCTTGCGCCTGTGAGTTCCTCGAATCGTCCGGGCGTCTGCCAGCCGATCGAACTCGTCTGCGGGGTATTCGTTATCTGCCACGTTCATAGCCTAACAATCGCCGTCACTACTTCGCTCGCCAGCGCGCCGGTCCCGCAAACGCAGCAACCGCCCCACAAGCTCAGGGCGTTCCATTCGCGCATGCGGATTGGCAAGAACGCGGTTAAGCACGAGATAGTAACGGGTGGTGGTCATTCCCAGAGTCGCTATGGCCTCAGACTTGGTTCTCCCGCGGGTCCACCACGTTTCCTCCAAGTCCAGAACGGCGTTTTCGACGTCGGACAGCCTTGTGCCCTCCTCCAATGTTCCGCCTTTCTCGGATTCGCGCCTCCATCGCGATTGTGCCTCCAGCCGAAAGCGATCCTGCTTCCTCAGGCATCCTACCCCGCCCGGTCGGCGAGGATCTCTCGGTCAGCGAATCTCACACACAAGAAGGCTAGGCTGGTGCCATGACCCTGACAGACATCATCGACCCCGGATGGGCGCGCGAATTGGAACCCGTCGAACAGCGCATTCACGCAATGGGCGATTTCCTCCGGTCCGAGAACGCCGCGGGCCGCGGCTACCTCCCCGCAGGCGATCGAGTGCTGCGCGCCTTTTCATACCCGTTCGACGCCGTGCGCGTGCTGATCGTCGGGCAAGACCCCTACCCTACGCCCGGGCACCCCGTGGGACTGAGCTTTTCCGTCGACCCTTCAGTTCGCCCGATCCCCCGCTCCCTCGTCAACATTTACAAAGAGCTTCACGACGATCTGGGCATCTCCCCCGCCGACGACGGCGACCTCACCCCCTGGTGCGAGCAAGGAGTGATGCTTCTCAACAGGGTCTTGACCGTCCAGCCCGGCAAACCCGCCTCGCACAGGGGAAAGGGATGGGAAGAGGTGACGGCCCACGCCATCCGCAGACTCGCGGGGCGCGGCGGCCCCCTGGTCGCCATCCTGTGGGGCAGGCCGGCCCAAGAGCTCAAGCCTCTGCTGGGCGACGTGCCGACGATCGAGTCCCCGCACCCTTCCCCGCTTTCGGCGACTCGAGGCTTCTTCGGGTCGCGCCCTTTCTCACGAGCCAACGCCCTCCTCACCGACCTCGGCGGGCATCCCGTCGACTGGTCGCTTCGATAGGCCAACTGGCCGCTTCGATAGGCCAACTGGCCGCTTCGACAGAGCCCCGCGCCCCGCTTGCCGCAGTGCATCAAATCGGGCGACAAGGCGAGGAGCAGACGCAGCGTACACATACGGTGCGAAGCCGGTTCCCCGGTAACAGTCGCGGCGAACTTCCGATCCGGCAAAAAGAGCGCCCCGGGCTGCCTGCCAAGCAGCCGGCCCTTCGGGGAAAGTCTGCGACGCAAAGCGGGCCCTTCCGTCGCTGACGACGAAAGGGCCCGGTTGCAAGACCGGCGCAAACCGACACCAATGAAGGCGACCGCCGGGGCCGCGAAGGGTTGCGGGCATCGCAGCCGTCTCCTCCGACGCGTTCCGCACCGGTGTCGGTTTGCCGAACCGGTGCGTGACTTCCGGCTCGTAATTCAATCTTAAACTAGGAAGCCGTGTAAACCCATACTGCGAGAGGCGGATTTCGTCACGATTTCCCCTCCGCCTCGGGCATTGCGAAGAAAGCGTACGCAGTTTGAGCCTCCCGCAGCCCTATCGGAACAAGGGCGGACCCGAGAGATTGAGAGGCTGCGACCGCACACGAAATTGAGAGGCTGCGACCGCATGGGCTTCCCAAAGGACATAAGAAACGCAAGAAACTGTGAGCCACCTAAGGGACTCGAACCCTTGACCGTCCGCTTACAAGGCGGGTGCTCTACCAACTGAGCTAAGGTGGCGCGGGCGCTCCCCGAGCGAGCGCCCCTCTATCTTGCCAGATGCAGGCAGTTTGCCCAAGCCGAAACGGCGTGACCCGCAACGTAGGCGTCTGGCCGAAGTGCGCTCACGGCGACGCCGCGCGGGGACGTGCAAAGGCGGGGCGACGTCGAATGTCGCCCCGCCTTTATGCATCGACTCGGAGAACTGCAGGCCGGCCCCGTCCGGCTTGTCAGCCCTTCGGCGTCGCCGGTTCGGCGTCGGAGGCCTCGAGCTTGTGCCCGGCGACTTTTTCAAGTTCGGTCAGCAGCTTGCCCTCGGTCCAGTCTTCGAGCCTCTTGCCGTTGATCGTGACGGTCGGGGTGCCTTGGTGCCCGGCGTCGGCGAACTTCTTGGCCGCATGTTGGAGGAACGAAGCGTAGCGATTCTCGCTCAGGGCACTGTTGAGGCCTTTGAGCACGTTGTCGGGCACACCGACTTTCTTTGCGACGTCAAGCGCGACCTTCTTATGCTGCGACTCCGAGGGAATGCCCTTCTTCCGCGCGAAGATCGGGGCGGAGACGTCGGCGAAGTACTTCGTGTGGAAAGCGGCGTAGTATTGCGGAGCCTTTTCGGCGATGTAATAGTCGGCCTGGCTGGCTACGTCCGAGAACTTTTGCTGGAGGACCGACAGGGGAACGATCTCAAGGGTGATCTCGCCTTTGCCAGCGAGGTTCACAAGCTTGTTGCCGTATTCCTTCTCGAGGTCGTTGCAGTGGGTGCACGCGTAGTCGGAATAGATGCGAACCCTCGGTTTGTCGGCGTTCTTCGCACCCGCCCGAGTTGTGCCTTCGGAAGAGCCCTTCCCGACGGAGATGACGCCGTCGGCCGAAACGTTCGCGCTCGGACTTGCCTCCGGCTTCACCTCCTCCTTCTTCGTGCCGTTCCAGATGACGAAGGCGACGGCCGCGACGACGAGGATGACAGCAAAGGAGCTGCCCAACGCCACAAACAAGCGCGTGCGCCTGGCGCGTTTTGCCTCCGCCTGCTGGAGAAGGCGGGCTTTCTCGCGGGCCTGCTGCTGCCTCTGCTGCTTCGTCAGATAGGGCGAATTCATCCCCGGGGTGTTTCGTGAAGCCATGCACACGATTGTAGGCGAGCATGCTGTGGAGAAACTAGTAAGCCCTCGTGATCGTTCTGTCACCGTTCGCTCGCGGGGGCCGCCGAAGACAACCCCCGCCCAACCGGGCCGCTCCGCCTCTCAGCCGCGCTACTCCGTCTTGATGAAGGAGGGCGTGCCGTCGAGCGGCGTCCAATCGGGATACTGCCGAGCGGAGGAGTAGAGGACGCCGAGTGCGGTGAGAGCGACGAGGACCACACCCCAGAAGTACTTGTACGACCTGACCGGGGCAATCGCGGCCATGAGGCTGCGGGCGCCGAGCCTCGCGGGGGCGTTGAGGCCGTTGAACCACGCGACCGTCATCGCTATGACGACGGCGGCAAAAGTGCCGAGACGGGGCTCCGAGGGAACCGCGAGGCTCAAGCCCCACAGCGCAGCCCCGCCTAGGGCGACGCCGATGCCGACGCACACCGCCTGCTCGAAGACGGTCTTCAGGAATACGCCGGGCAGCCTCAGCGCCACGCCCCATTTCTCGCCCGAGAACTTGCCGCCGCGGGCTCGGCGTCGGGCGTTGAGGCTCCGGTAAGACGATCCGATCATCGCGAGCGCGAACGCCGCAAAGGCATATGCGCTTATCCCCGATATCGGGAATCGCACGGCGAAGGAGAGAATCGCGAGGGCTCCGAGGAACACGATGAGGCGGACGGTTGGCAACGGACGCATCCATTCCGGGGTTTCGCCCGGCGCGCCGGGCGCCTGCCCGCCAATGAACTCATTCCACATCGGCGGATTGAGGGAGCCGGGAGGCTGCGGCTGCGAGGGTGGAAGCCCGGCTTGCGCCTGCCCAAACTCTTGGCCGAGATTCCTGCGGCTCCCTAGCTCTTCGGGAAGCGGCGCGACGGGGACCGACGGCGGCATCTGGGGCGGCGGGGCCGCCATCGGGGGTTCAGCCGAGATGACCTCGGTCGGCGGCGTGGCTCGGGAGCCGGATCGAACATCGTCGCCGACGCCGAACCCCCCGGCGGGAAGGATTTCGGTCCGGCCTCCGCCGGACTCGCCGACGCCGAACCCCCCGGCGGGAAGAATTTCGGTCCGCCCTCCGCCGGATTCGCCGCCGGCCGGAAGAATCTCAGTCCGCCCCCCGCCGGGTCCTGGCGCTCCGAGGACTTCCGTTGCCTGCCCTCCCAGCTGAGCTCGCCGCATCCGCAAAGCGGTTTCCGGGCCCTCGTCCCACCCGCGGGCGTCGTCGCTCCGCCGGGCGCCATAGTCTGCGTCGCCGTATTCCTCGGACCCGGCGTCGTTCCCGAAAGCGCCGGAAGCTCGAAGCGCCTCGGCGGCGCCGTCGGGCCTCCCCGGATGCTGGCCAAGCACCTCGGTGGCGCCCTGCGGCGTCGCTCCCGGAGCGTTCCGCGAAGCGGTGTCGCCGACGCCTCGCGCGGCGGTCTCGCCCGTGACGAGTGGCTCGAAGGTGTCTCCCTCCCCCATTGCGGAGTCCGCGGCGGCGAGGCTTCCGACTCCCCCCATCACGCCGGCGATGCCGGCGAAGGCTGCGTGCGGCGCGGAAGAGTCGTCGTCGAACCGGCCGGTCTTGAGAACCTCGACGAGCTCGTCGATCCCGATCCGATCCTCGATGTCCGGCGCGAGAGCGCGCACGAAAGCGGCAGCCACCGGGCCCTGAATGCCGACGATGTCCGGCACCCCCTCGAAAACCCTTCGCATGATCGCCTGCGGATTGCCCTTGCCGAAGGGCGCCCGACCCGTAGCTGCGAAGGCGAGGACGGCGGCCAATGCCCACCAGTCCGCGCTTTCATCCGGGTTGGCGCCGTTGATGACGCGCGGATCGCAGTACCCGGGCGTGTGCGCAACCGAGCCGGGAACGGTCAGCCGCGAATCCTCATCGACCTGCGCGATTCCGAAATCGATGAGCACGGGCCCGTCCGGGCCCAGCATGACGTTGGACGGCTTGAGGTCTCGGTGGAGGACCCCCGCCTCGTGGATCGCCTCGACCGCCTGGCGGAGATGCTCGGCGAGTTCGACCAAGTCCTCCCCTTCGAACACTCCCGAATCGACGACGTCTTGCTCCAACGTCGGCCCATCTATGAGTTCCGTCACAATAAAAGCTTCGTCGGAGTCGGTCTCGGCGTCCAGGACTTCGGCGACGTAGCGGCCGCGCACCTTCTGGAGCATCGCGACTTCCCGGCGAAGGCGCTCCCTTCCCGAGTGGTCCACCACCAGGGCCGGATGCAATAGTTTGAGGGCGACACGGACCCCGGCGCCATCCTCCGCCTCGAAGACGGTGGACATGCCGCCCGCGCCGATTCGCTTGATAAGCCTGTATCCGCCGATGTTCATCTGCCTACGCACGCCTCTACGCTATCGAAGGACGCCCCCTGCGCGCTCGTTACGCTCCCTGAGCATGCTGTGCACGAATCGCCAAAAGGCAGATTTGCGTTGGGATTCCGCGATTCTGCGTTCTTCTGCACATGCCTCCCCAAAAAAGCGGCACGCTCGGCGCATTTCTGTGTAATAATTTTCACGGGTGTTTTAAGCATCCGTGTCAGAGTCGACACTTTGGCACTCTTCACTCGGACCGTCCGGCACGTTCCTGCCGGTGAAGGGACCATTTGAATATGGCAACTGTGACCTTTAACGGGGCTACTCGCCTCTACCCGGGCTCGGAAAAGCCCGCAGTCGATCACCTCTCTCTGGACATCAACGACGGAGAATTCCTCGTTCTGGTCGGGCCTTCGGGGTGCGGCAAGTCCACCTCGCTGCGCATGCTCGCAGGCTTGGAGCAAGTGGACGACGGAACCGTCTACATCGGCGACGACGACGTCACCTACGTTCCGCCGAAGGACCGGGACATCGCCATGGTGTTCCAAAACTACGCCCTCTACCCCCACATGACCGTGGCGGACAATATGGGCTTCGCCCTCAAGATCCAAGGCGTGCCGCGCGAGAAGATTCGCGAACGCGTGGTCGACGCCGCCAAGATCCTCGACCTCGAGCCCTATCTCGACCGGAAGCCGAAGGCGCTCTCCGGCGGACAGCGCCAGCGCGTGGCGATGGGCCGCGCCATCGTGCGCGAACCTCGGGTCTTCCTCATGGACGAACCGCTGTCGAACCTGGACGCGAAGCTCCGCGTCCAGACCCGCACCCAAATCGCCTCCCTCCAAAAGCGGCTGGGAATCACCACCGTGTACGTGACCCACGATCAGACCGAGGCTCTGACGATGGGCGACCGGATCGCCGTGCTCAAGGACGGCCTGCTCCAGCAGGTGGGCATGCCGAATGAGATGTACTCCTCGCCCGCCAACGCCTTCGTCGCCGGATTCATCGGCTCCCCCGCCATGAACCTGGGGCGTTGGCGCCTCGTCGGCAACGCCGCCGTCTACGGCGATTCTTCCCTCCCTGTTCCGTCGAGCGTCGCTAACTCCGTCACCCGCGAAGACAACGGGCAGATCATCGTCGGCTTCCGACCCGAGGCCCTTTCGTGGAACTCGAACGACACGTACACGCCGGGCTCCGATGAGGGCGCCCCGCTGGGCAAGATACCGCTCAAGGTCACGCTCGTTGAGGAGCTCGGATCGGACGCTTATGTCTACGGCCACGTGGTCGGCGCCGATCGCGAAGTCGATAAGTTCGGCTCCGGCGACGGTTCGGACCTCGTGACGATTCGCATCGAACCTGATAGAGTTCCAGCTCCCGGGGAAGTGATCCTCGTGGAACCGAACCCGGATCGGATTCACTTCTTCTCCGCCAGCGGCGGCGAACGGATCAACTGATGGCGTTCGAGGCCGGGGCATGGAAGAACACGCCCCGGCCTTTGCCGTTTCGAGGCAGGGCCGCGGAAGGAGAGAAGACGTCTTCTCGCCCGTTGGGCGTACCCCATATTTACATAGAGGCACCTCAACAGACGAGGAGATCACGTAAAATATAACCAATACGCGCAAATATCATGGACAATTCAATTCAACAACTCAAACCGGTTCCAAAGAAGGAACGGGTATCGTCAAAGTCGACGAGACGCTCGAAGGCCTCAAAGAAAGCGAGGCCGGTGAGCTCCTCGCTGCGGATCACCGCGGCCAAGCCTGATGCGGCCCTCCTCGACCTTCCTTGGGACAAGCCGTTGAGCCGATGGCCGGACAGCATCGTGGCTGCGCTTCCTCAGGGAATTTCCCGCCACGTCGTGCGATTCGTCCACCTGGACGGGCGCATTCTGGCCATCAAGGAGATCGGCGATTCGGCGGCTCATCACGAGTACCAGATGCTGCGCACGCTTCAGCGGCTTGACGCGCCCTGCGTCGAGCCGGTAGCCGTCATCACCGGGAGGACGACCCGTTCGGGCCACCCGCTCAATTCGGCCTTCGTTTCGGAGCATCTGCCGTACTCGCTTCCCTACCGCGCTTTGTTCGGCCAGTATCAGCGTCCGGAGACGGTCGACAGGCTCATCCGGGCCCTTTCGGTTCTGCTCGTGCGGCTTCACCTCCTCGGATTCTTCTGGGGCGACGTTTCCCTTTCCAATGCGCTCTTCCGGCGCGACGCCGGGGAATTCGCCGCGTACCTCGTCGACGCCGAAACGGGCGAGGTCTACGACGGGATCACCCAGGGCAAGCGGCTGTACGACATTGACGTGGCACGCACGAACATCATCGGCGAGCTCATGGATCTGCAGGCGGCGGGCCACCTTTCCGAGGATTACGACACGATCGACATCGGGAACCGGCTGGTCGCGCAGTACACGACCCTGTGGGACGCGCTCACCGGAGAGACCACGTTCTTCACGGACGAAAAGTGGCGGGTGAACGAGCACGTCAAGCGCTTGAACGAGCTGGGCTTCGACGTCGACGAGCTTCAAATCGTCGCCGACGAGGACGGCCGGAGGATTCGGATCCAGCCGAAGGTGGTGGACGCGGGGCACTTTTCGCGCAAGATCATCCGCCTGACCGGCATGGACGTTCAGGAGAACCAGGCGAGGCGGCTCATTCAGGACATCGAGCAGTACCGTGTGGCGGCGAACAAGAGCGTGTCGCTTCCGATCGCCGCGCACGACTGGATGACGAACGTGTTCGAGCCGATGATCGACGCGGTGCCGCGCGAGCTCAAGGGCAAGCTCGAGCCGGCCGAGCTGTTCCATCAGTTCCTCGACCACCGTTGGTACATCTCGGAGCAGGCGGGCCGCGACATCCCCATGGACGAGGCGATTGCGAGCTTCATCGACAACGTCTTGCGCCACCAACGCGACGAGCGCTCCTACATCGTGGTCAGCGGGGCGACGCCGATCACCAGCGCCAGCCCCATCACCGGCGACAGCCCGATCACCGGCGACAGCCCCATCACGGGAGACAGCGCTCCCTCCGTGGAATCGGGCGACGAGGATGAGTTCGACGACGAATTCGACGAAGACAAGTACGACTCGTAAACCGCGTTGCCCGGCCGAGCAGATGCTCTGGCCGAGCGGTTGAACGCAGCGGGGGCGGGACGGCCTAAAAGGCGGTCCCGCCCCCGCTTTAAGCAACTGGCAGCCTTATGCGACCGGCGGTTCTCTTTTATGCGACCGGCGGTTCTCTGCAGTTGGCCGCTTTATGCGACCGGCCTCCCCAATTCGAAGAGCGCGGGCGACCACCGGTCAAAGAGCCATCAGCCGGCGAGCGAACTCCTCCGACTCGGATCGGAGGCCCTTCGGCCTTGCCAGGCGAGCCGAAGCCAGCCGGGCCCGGCGAACCGGCCCGCGGCTATGAGCTCTTCAGCTCGGCGAGGACGATCTCGGCCAGCTGAATGGCGTTGAGGGCCGCTCCCTTGCGCAGGTTGTCGCCCACGATGAACATGGCCAGGCCGCGGCCGTCGGGCACCGACTGGTCGGTGCGGATCCGGCCCACATAGCAGGGGTCCGTGCCGGCTGCGCGCAGCGGCGTCGGCACGTCGTCGAGTTCTACCCCGGGGGCGTCCGCGAGGATCGCCCTGGCTTCGTCGGGCGTCACAGGATTGGCGAACTCGGCGTTGACGGCCAGGCCGTGGCCCGAGAACACCGGGACGCGCACGCATGTGCCGGAGACGGCCAGATCCGGCGCCTCAAGGATTTTGCGCGATTCGTTGCGGAGCTTTTGCTCCTCGTCGGTCTCCTCGGACCCGTCGTCGACGATCTTGCCGGCGAGGGCCACTACGTCGAAGGCGATGGGCGCGACGTAAACGGAAGGCTCGGGAAGGTCCACCGCCGATCCGTCGACGGCGAGCTTGGCGACGTCCTGCTCGACCGCCGAGCGAACCTGCCCTTCGAGTTCTTTGACTCCGGCGAGCCCTGAGCCGGAGACGGCCTGGTAGGAGGAGACCACGAGGCGGGTCAGCCCGTACCGGTCGTGAAGGGGCTTGAGCACCGGCATCGCGGCCATCGTGGTGCAATTGGGGTTGGCGACGATCCCCTTCGGGCGGTCCTTGATCGCGTGGGGGTTGACCTCGGAGACGACGAGCGGCACGTCTGGGTCCTTGCGCCACGCCGAGGAGTTGTCGACCACCACTGCGCCGGCGGCCGCGAATTTCGGGGCGTATTCGAGGGAGGCGCCGCCGCCCGCGGAGAACACGGCGACGTCGATCCCGGAAAGGTCGGCGTTCGCCACGTCCTCGACCACGACGTCCTTGCCCCGGAAGGGGAGCACTTTGCCCGCGGATCGGGCCGAGGCGAGGAAGCGGACGTCGTCGACGTCGACGTTCCTCTCCTCGAGAAGCGTGCGCATGACGCGACCGACTTGTCCGGTCGCTCCAACGACTGCGAGGGTTGTCATCTTCCAGTACCTCCGTATACGACGGCCTCGGACTCGCTGTCGAGGCCGAATGCTGTGTGGACTGCGCGAGCGGCCTCGTCGAGGCGCTCGGGGTCAACGACCACGGAGATTCGAATCTCCGAGGTGGCGATCATGTCGGCGTTGATGCCCAGGTCTCCCAGCGTGGCGAAAAGCTTGGCCGAAATGCCCGAGTGGGACCGCATCCCGGCGCCCACGACGGACAGGATGCCGATGTCTTCAGCCACTCGGATCTCGCCGAAGCCGAGCTCCCCGCGATGGCTCTTCAGCGCCTCGACCACTGCGGCGACCTCCGCCTTGGGGAGGGTGAAGCTCAGGTTCGAGACGTCGGGCGCCGCGACGGCCGTGTTTTGGACGATCATGTCGATGTTCCCGTCGATTCCGGCCACGATGGCGAAGATCTTCGACGCCATTCCGGGAACGTTGGGCACGCGCGTGATCGTGATCTTCCCTTGGGAGCGGTCGTGGGCGACGCCGGCGACGACGGGCGCTTCCAGGGCTTTGTCTTTCATAGTTTTCTCGTCCACGATCCAGGTGCCTTCCTTGTTTGAGAATGACGATCGCACGTGCACGGGCACGTTGAACTTTCGGGCGAATTCGACGGCTCGCAGGTGAAGGACCTTCGCGCCGTGGGCGGCCAGTTCGAGGGTTTCCTCGTGGGTCATGTAGGGCAGCTGCCTGGCCGCGGGGACGATTCGCGGGTCCGCGGAGAACACGCCGTCGACGTCGGTGTAGATCTCGCACACGTCCGCGCGCAGGGCTGCGGCGAGCGCGACGGCCGTGGTGTCGGACCCTCCGCGCCCGAGGGTGGTGACGTCGTTGCGGTCGTTGACCCCCTGGAATCCGGCGACGATCGCGACGGCGCCGGATTTGATCGTTCGTGCGATTCGCTCCGGGACGACGCCGACGATTGAGGCCTTGCCGTAGTGGGCGTCGGTGCGCAGGCCCGCCTGCTGGCCGGTGAAGGCGTGGGCGCCGACCCCCAGCGAGTTGACCGCCATCGACAGGAGCGCCATGGAGATGCGTTCGCCCGCCGTCAGCAGAATGTCCATCTCGCGGGCGGGAGCGTCCGGCGCGATCTCGTTGGCGAGGTCGATGAGCTCGTCGGTGGTGTCGCCCATCGCGGAGACGACCACGACGACGTCGTTCCCCGCGTTCTTCGTGTCGACTATCCTCTGTGCGACGCGTTTGACGCTGGCCGCGTCCGAAACGGACGAGCCGCCGAACTTCTGCACGATTAAAGCCACGTGTTACTCCTTCAGTCTCCGTTATGTTAGCTGCGCGCAGCCGCGGGCCTGCTACGGATTCTCAAATTTGAACGCGGGCATTCGTCACACTATTGCCTTCGTCTCGGTGCCTTCGCGCCTTTCGTCCCCTGGGGGCGCGCCGTTTAATGCCCCGGCGACGCCGGGCCGGGCCCCGCTTCAGCGGGCGACGTCGGAGCGGGCGCAGCTTCCGCAGGCGAGGCCAAGCCTGACACCGGACCGGCGTCCGCGGTGGGGCCGCCGTGCGAGGCCTGGGCCGACGACGAGCCCCGCGCCGTCGGGGAGCTCTGTGCCGACGGAGAGTCCTGCGCCATTGACGAGCCCCGCGCCGTCGGAGAGTCCTGCGCCATTGACGAGCCCTGTGCCATCGACGAGCCCTGTGCCGACGTCGAATCCGGCGCTCCGGGCGTGGCCTGGGCGAGGATCCGCTGTCTTCCTTCGAAGGCTCGGGAGAGCGTGATCTCGTCGGCGTATTCTAGGTCTCCGCCCACGGGCAGGCCGGAGGCGAGTCTGGAGACGGCCACTCCGATCGACGAAAGGATGCGGATGAGATACGCGGCCGTCGCCTCGCCCTCGATGTTGGGGTCGGTGGCGATGATGACTTCGGCGACGGCGCCGTCGCTCAGCCGCGAGATGAGTTCGCGGATGCGCAGGTCGTCCGGCCCCACCCCTTGGATTGGATTGATCGATCCGCCGAGCACGTGGTAGCGCCCGCGGTATTCGCGGGTTCTCTCGATGGCGACGATGTCTTTCGACTCTTCGACCACGCATATGACCGAGTCCATTCGGCGCGGGTCGGTGCAGATCGAGCACACTTCGGCCTCCGTGACGTTTCCGCATATCTCGCAGAACCGCACCTTCTCCTTCACGCGCAGCAGCGCGGAGGCCAGGGCTTTGACCTCCTCAGGGTCCTCGGCCAAGACGTGGAAGGCTATGCGCTGTGCGCTTTTCGGCCCGACGCCGGGCAATCGACCCAGTTCGTCGATGAGCTCCTGAACGGCGCCGTCGTACACTCCAGCCATCAGTTCCCTCCGTCAGTGCGGGCTATTTCTTCGATGATCGTGCCGTCGAACGTCGAGAGGACGACGTCGAGGCCGACCAGCTTCGATTGGGAGATCGTGGGGTCGGACTGGCTGACGTCGCTTTCGCCGTCGTCGACCGCGGCGCTTTCGACTCGCGGTTTCTGCCGCTCCTGCCCGTGCGCGGCCATGATCCGTTCCGAGATCGACGCCGCCCCGCGCGGCGCGGCTCCGCCGCTTCGAGGACGCTGCGGAACGGGCATGCGCTGCTCTGGGCGTCTCGCGCGTTCGCCCGATCCCGCCTGCTCCTCTGCGCTTCGCGGACGCTGCGGCATCGGCATGCGCTGCTCGTAGAAGGGAACGTCGTCGGATTCGGACGGCGAGGCGGCACCAACCTGGGACGAGCCCGGACCAGGCGACGACGGACTCGGACCAGACGGCGACGGACCCGGACCAGACGGCAACGGAGAGGAGCTTCCCGCAGACGAGGCTGCGCTGGACGCCGAGGAGGCTGCGTCGGCGGAAGACGAAACCGATCCAGGCGGGGAGGCAGCGCCTGAAGCGGGCGCCGCTCTCTTGACGTCGCGGACATCGCCGTCGAGCAATTGAGCGAGAACTCCGGCCGGGTCGTCGCTCCCTCGAACGTCGGCCGCAGCGGCGCCGCCGAAGAACTGCGGCTCGGGAACGGGGAAATACGGGTCCGGTTCGTCGTCGAGTTCGACCGGCTCGGGCAGGCCTCCGAAGTCGTCGCTCCCCCGGGAGGTTTTGGCGCGCGCCGGAGCGGCGGGGTCGGCGCGCGCCACTGGGTCGAGCTTGGCGCGCGCCGCGGGAACAGGTTCGCCGGTCGCCGTCGAGCCAGACCCTTGGTACGCGGTTGGAACGGTTTTGGGGTACGCCGGAGGGGCAGGCCGGCCGTGCGGCGTGGACGCAACATCGGCGTCGTCCCCGGCCCCGCTTTCAGGGTTTTCCGGCCGGAGCGCTCGCGCGTCAGGCGCGTCTGGGCCTGGGATCTCTTCGTCTGCGTGCGGATCCGACGCCGCTTCGGGCATGGACGACCCGGGCGTGCCTTCCTCGGACGCCGAGGCTTTGCCGCCAGACGAAGACTCATGGCCGTCATGGCTCGAGGCGTCCGCCGGACGCCCGGAAGCGCGTGCCGCCTGCTCGGACTCAAGCTCTCGGAGCGCGGACGCAAGCTGATCTCTGGTCGGCCGAGGGCCTTCGGGAATCTCGACTCGATCGGAAGAGAGAACCAGGCCGCGCTCCTCCATGTCCGGCGAGGGCCGCCACTCGCCTTCGCTCGGCTGCGCCTTTTCAGCGCCCCGTTCCGTTTCCGCCGCTCGCGGCGCCGGTTTCCGCGTTTTCCGATCCGTTTGGCCGTCCGGACTCCGCGTCTCCGAGAAAGCCGGAGTCTCCGGTTCCGGCGGTTCGTCCGGCCCGGGCCGGGGCTGACTTTGCGGAACCGCGGACGCCGGCTGAGGAGGGGCCTGCGGCGCAGACTGCGGCGGCGGGGCCTGCGGCGCTGCGGGCTGCGGCGGCGGGGCTTGGGGCGCTGGACGGCGGGCCTGTTCCGGTCGCCCCGCCCGGCTACGGGCGGGAGGAGCTTTTGGGGCTGCATCACCGCCCACGAGGCCGCGTACCCGCAGATTCAACCCCAGAACGTCGTGGAGGGCCGAAGCCACGCGGCGCGCATGATCGCGATCGTTGAAGGTCGTGGCGAGCCCTGCCGTGCGGAACTGGAGCCCGAGCACCCCGTCTCGGATTCCGGCGACCATCGCGTTGCGTTCGTCGATGAGAGCGGCCGTCGATTTCGACGACCGGGCGACGGCGGCCGCAACCTCGGCCCAGCGCTGACGGACGATCGCCGCGTCGCCGCTCGCAGATTGCACGCCCTCGCGTGGGGCGCCGGCGCTCTCGCGCGCGGGCGGAACGCCGCTTTCCGCTCCCGCCTTCCTTTCTTGCGCAGTCGCTTCGTTCCCGCCCGCGGCCGCCTCAGCCGCGGCCGCAGGTTTGTTCGCAGCCGCGGAACCGTTCCGGCCCGCTGCGCGCGGTTCGTCGCGTTGCGGAGCCCGCGAGCGCGTCGGCTCGTCCGGGCCGTCGTCGGCGCCCGCCGCCCACGTCGGCGAAATTCCGCGGCCGGAAAACGGCCCCGATCCCCCGCGCTGCGGCGTCGGCTGCCGCTGGGCTGAAGCCGGCCGAGCCGGCGGACCCGCGGGCCTCCGGGCTTCATCGGCGTCGCCGTCGAATCGCGCACCCGCGTGTCTGTCCGCCTCGCCGCCTCCCTTCGGGCGCGGGGTCCGGCTCGCGCCAGGGCCTCCGTCCCGGGAGCCCCCGCCGCGACTGTCTCCGTCGTCGGAGCCCACAGCGCCGCCCGCACGGGCTCCCGCGGTGCGACGTCCCTCGCCTGCCTGGGCGACGCGGGCATTCGTCCCAAGTCCGTTGCCGTTGGAGCCGGCCGCGCGCCCCTCGGCATGCCCTCCCTCGCTCCCCGCCTCGGCCGAAGCGCCGGGCGACTCGGGGCCGGGAAGGAGGAGGCGCGCGCACAGGAGTTCGAGCTGGAGTCGCGGCGAGGTGGCCCCGACCATCCCGCTGAGCGCCTCGTTCGTCAGGTCGGCCGAGCGGGACGCCCCCCGCGCCCCGAGATGCTCGGCCTGGTTGACCATGCGCTGATACTGGTCGCGGGGAACGGAGACGAGGGCGTCGTCGGCCCCCTCTCCCGCCAGGGCGATGACGATGAGGTCGCGAAGCCGCTGGAGCATGTCCTCGACGAAACGCCTCGGGTCGTGCCCCGATTGGACCACGCGCTCGACAACCGCGAAGAGGGTCGATCCGTCCCTGGCCGCTATGGCTTCCACGGCGTCGTCCAGAAGGGAGCCGTCGGTGTATCCGAGCAGGGCTATGGCGTGGGCGTAGTCGAGCTCTCCGCCCTCGCTTCCGCCCATGAGCTGGTCGAGCACCGAAAGCGAATCGCGCACCGATCCCGCGCCCGCGCGCACGACGAGTGGCAGCACGCCCCCGCCGACCTCGATTCCCTCCTCGTCGCAGATGCCCGCCATGTAATTTTCAAGGGTCTCCGGCGGGACGAGCCGGAAAGGATAGTGGTGGGTGCGCGAGCGGATCGTCCCGATGACCTTTTCGGGCTCCGTCGTGGCAAATACGAACTTGACGTGCGGCGGCGGCTCCTCCACGAGTTTGAGGAGCGCGTTGAACCCCTGATTCGAGACCATGTGCGCCTCGTCGATGATGAAGATCTTGTACTTGTCGCGCGCGGGGGCGAAAGCGGCGCGTTCGATGAGCTCGCGGGCGTCATCGACGCCGCCGTGGCTCGCCGCGTCCATTTCGACGACGTCGAGGCTTCCCCCTCCCCCCAGCGACAGCTCGCGGCACGACTCGCAGACCCCGCAGGGCGTGTCCGTCGGCGCTTCGGCGCAGTTGAGGCACCTGGCCAGGATGCGGGCCGACGTCGTCTTGCCGCATCCGCGGGGCCCCGAGAAAAGGTACGCGTGGGCCGTTCGATCGGCGCGCAACGCGGCCATGATCGGCCTCGTCACGTGTTCTTGGCCGATGACCTCCTGAAAGGTCTGCGGACGGTAGCGTCGGTACAGTGCCATGCTCACGGCATAAGTCTACGGGCGCCCTCCGACATTTCGTGGAGCGTTCTTCCCAAGCTGACGCCCGGCCGGTCTGCGTCTGCCCGCGCCGCCCGGCAGACCGAAGGCGCCCCGCCCTCGCAAAGAAAGTGTGGCGCCCTGCGCATGCGTATGGTCGTCGACGCCCGCATGCGGCAAGATTGTAATCAGCCACAACACGGGTTCATCGACCATCGGAGGGACACAATGAGGATCCGCAGCATCATGGCCTTGGCCTTAGCTTCACTGTGCGCGGCGTCAGGCTGCGGTCTTCAGGCCACTTTGAACTCGGAGCCCGCCCCTTCGCCGTCGACCACGGCCGACGGCCCGAAGATGAAAGTCGAGGACAGAGGCAACAGGAAGGCCAGGCAGAGGAGCTTCGACCTGCCGCAAGACGGCAAGCCCGTGAGGATCGACGGCGGCACGGACATTCCGCCGGGAAGGTACGGAATCTTCGTCAGCGGCAGCCCCCAGGAGCCGATCAACGTTTTGGACTCCCGCCCGGACGTCTCCGAGGCCCGGCCCTTCTACTCGCAGAACTTCGAAATACCTCAGACGGCGGTATCCGCGCCGAACGTGGCGGCCTACACCTTGGACGTCTCCGAAGACGAACGCATCACCGTGAACGTCAAGGGCGGGGCCAAGCTGCTGTTCAGACCTCAGATGACCTCCAAGCGCGACGGCATCGCCTTCCCCGGCGAATGGGTGGCAGGCGTCGATTTTCCCGCGGGAAGCTACAAGATCAAGGCCTCCTCCCCCTCTATGACGAGGATCTACAAGGCCGACGGCTCGCGCACGTTCCGCGGGGTGTTGGGGCGCAAGGACGAAGCCCCCGTCAGGCAGAGGCTCGACGACGGCGACGTCCTCGCCTACAACCCGATCGCGGGGGACCCGAGCTCCGCGCCGACGGCGAATATCACACTCGCCAAGGCCTCGGATGCGACGGCGTCGCCCTCCTCGCTCGGCTGGAAGGACACCGCGCCCAAGAGGGCGGGCGGCTCGGCGATCCCGCTCAACTCAAAGGACACCTACCAAGTGGGCAATCGGATCCCGCCCGGCTATTACAGGATCCAGGTGGTTGCGCCTGAGCAGCTGGCCAGCCTGACGTTCACGATGCACAAGGACAGAAGCCAGGCGCTGGGAAGGATCCTCGTGGAGAACTCGGACCGCTCGGCTATCCCCCGCGAGAACCTTGCGGACGTCCATCTGGTGAGCGGGCAGAGCGTGAACGTCGACGCGAAGGCTCTGAACGCCGGCGCCAGCTATCACCAGCAGGGCAGGGGCGAGCCGGTGCTTCAGCTCGTGCCCGCGGACAAGCCGAAGGCCGACGTCGCAAAGCTGACGCGCTCCTCGCTGCTGGTCGGCAGCGACGTGCCGGAGGGAACCTATGAGGTGACCGTGACGGAGCGGGGGTATTACGACGTCATGGTCTCCAACTCCGCTGAGATCACCTACTGGTTCACTAACATCGGCCGCACCCGCAACGAGAACACCGCGACGATCGAACTGCGCAAGGGCGAGTTCATCACGACCGACACCAACAGCTACGTCCAGCTCGTAAAGGTGAAGTGAGGCGAGGACCCGAGGGACGCATCGGGTTTCGCTCCGCTTGAGGCGCCGCCAGGCCTCCGAGCTTCAACGCCCTGCACGGCAGCGCGGTTCCCGTTCAGTTCAATCGCCTCTCCGCATTGGACGGCATCCTGCCCGGATCCCTTCGCTTCTCTGGATTGCCTGTGCTCCCGCTCAAGACCCAGTCGCCCCCTGCATTGGGCGAAACAAAGGACTCCCCACGCACCCGCCAGAGCCCGCATACCCTTGCTGCCTTCCAGCCCTGGGGGAGTTTTGCGAGGTGACGCCGCATGAGGAGCCGCGCCCAAGTCTACGGCACAACCGACATCCGCGCCAACGAGGAAGGCACCATGCAGCAACGGGCCGCGCCTGGGCAACGAACCGCGCCGACCGGGGCAATGCGCAGACGCGACAGCCGACCGCACATCGACGCCGTTCCAGACGTCAGAGCATCGACCGGCTTTCAGCGCAGCAGCCAGACGCCAATGCGACAACCAGAAATCGACAACGAGCCCATTCCTCAATGCGGAACCCGTTATAACGCTAGGTGCCGCGCGGTGCGTTCGAGGTCACGTCGATGATTCGGCGCATGTCCAGAATTTCGGCTATGCTTGTGGGGCGCATTGCGCGCCAGGAGGATTCGCCTAGTGGCCTATGGCGCACGCTTGGAAAGCGTGTTGGGTGCAAGCCCTCGGGGGTTCGAATCCCCCATCCTCCGCCGTTTCTGTTTCACGGATAATGTTCCGTTTCACGGGTAATGACCTCATTACAACGTTTAAAGCAGTTCTAATGCCATTCCAGTCAGCTTAACTTCCGTTGTCCCTTTAACTCCCGTTGTCCCTTCCCACCGGTGCCGGACCCTGGGTTTTGCAGGGCTTGGTCGTCTGGCGGTGGCTGGGTCTGGTGTTGTTTTGGTTTGGCCTCTCGTGTCAAGCAGTTGGGGTATAGAAAGGTTGGAGCGGCGGAGGCAAAGCAACGTTAGGGTTTTGAAGGCCGTTTTCGAGCCAGAACCTCGTGCCGGCGGGAGAACACAGGCGATCACTCCAAGCCTGCGGCGCTGTCCACCGCGTAGGGCTGGGTCCAGGTCACTGGGATGAAGCCCAGCTTGGTCAAAATCGGCTCCGATGTCGGCAGCGCGTCCACCCAAAGAGTCTCGGCGCCCGCCTCGATGGCAGCCGCTATGCGGCTGAGCACCGTCGTGGTGAAGTGTCCGCGCCGTCGATGCGCGGGGGCGGTGCGGCCTCCGACCAGCTCTGCCGCCGCGGGCTGCCGGTCCACGAGAAGGCGGCCGGCCGAAACGGGCGAGCCGTCGACATAGACGATGTGAACTTGCAGGCGGTCGGGCTCGTCGGCCATGGCGGCGGCGAGTCGGCTACATTCAGCGTCGACTCCGCTGCGGCCACACTCCCGGGAGATCTGAGCGTAGTCGGCGAGTTGGGCAACGCTGGCTCGAACCGCCGGCAAGGCCGCCTTCATCCCAGCTCTCACGACTTCCGGGAGCTGGCGGAGGTCGAGAGCCAAAACCGTCTCCCGGTCCCCGGCGACCAGCCCTGCCTCCAGCAGCGCCGCAGGGAGCCGCGTGGGAAGATCATGGCCGTAGAGCTTCCATTCAAACTGCGCGCCCCTCTCGCACGCTAAAGAGATCTCGCGGCCGATGGCGTCCGGCAGCGTGGACTCGGGGCACGCGCTGTAGACGATTCTGACTTCCGATCCATCGGCGCTGGTTTCCCTGACGATCGGCCCTGGAGCGAGAATTCCCGAGCGCCGTCGGATCGTATCGAGCGTCGCCAGCAGCGGCTCAGACATGTCGTCCCTTTCCGGCCGCACCTACGCTTCTGCATCGTTCAGGAGGGGCTCCGTTGTGCGGCACATGGCATCCATCAGACAATGAACCAGGCATTCATGAGCGCTTAATCCACACTTTGGCAGCACGAGGCCGCGCACAGTCGCCCCGGGCGTCTCAGCCGCACAAGCCGAGCCGCCCGGGGTCGGCTGCCTCAGCTGCTCAGGCGGTGCCAGCCGGAGCCCGAGTTCTCCCTCGGGTCAGCGGCTCTCTTCGGCGTGTAGTCGAAGCCGTGGACCTTGACCGTGACGGGCTTGGTCTCCCTGTGCAGGAGCTTGTCGTCGTCGTCCTTGTTTCCAGTCTGCGGCCACGAGCACCAGGCGTTCAGGTGCATGCGCGTGGTCGCCGTCGGCGCGGGGACGTTCTCGGTGCGGCTCCCCTCCCGCAGAAGGCGGGTGCGGTTGCCGTCCCACAGACGCCAGGTGATCTTCCCGGGCTCCCACTTGACGTCCATGTGATAGGTGCGCGTGGCCTCGGGCATCACGTAGGGGCTAATCTCAAACGCCTTGCTGTCGCTGTCCCTGTAATACGTGAACTTGGCCCGCATCTTATTGTCTTTCTCGTGCCACCGCGAAGTCTCGATGAGGTCGACTTCGCTATTGCCTTTCGTGGCATTCGAACCCCAGTCATATGTGAAAGCGCCGAATACTGAGTGTTCGTCGAATTCACGAGTGTTTGATGTGAAAGAAAGGGTGTAGTCTCCGTAGCCGACCGCATCGGCGCTGACGATCTCTGAACCGGTCATCAAGCGCTTTCCGCGGTTGTAGTTGAGCTTCAAAACCAGATCATTGCCTGAAACGGACGCGTTGTCCTTGGACCATTCATCGGTCCGCATCGGACCGCCGTCGTTCCAAGCGCTGTCACGAACGTACCAGTCGCGCCCGGCCCACCTGAGCGTGGGCGCCTTCCCATAAGGGGGCTCGCCGTTTTCCGCAGGCCGCACCTGAGTTTGGGCGGAGCCGGCAGCGGCGCTCGCAGGGCCGCCCGGAAAGACCATGGATGCTGCGCAGACTGCGGCAGCCAATGCGATATACCTTCTCTTCATATATTTCTCCTTTGCCGTATGAGGATGTGCAACGTCGGGGAGCTAGTCGAAATGCGCGTTCTTTCGCTTCTCATCTTCCATTCCCGCACCTCAATTATCCCTTTTCACAACCCTGCAAGAAAGGGGAGTTCATCCCGAATTTTAACGGTGACGTTCGTTTAGAATTGTAAACTTATTAATAAGTCATTTTGATTTAAAACAACACTATCGAATGTAAATTTCGTCAAACGATGTGCGACGAAGTTTGGCAGTGAGACCCGGACCACCCGACGCCTTGCATGACCTGCCGCGAAAAACCCCGGACCCGGCACAACGCAACGCTTCGGCGCAACGCGCTTTCGACGCAACGCTTCCGCGGGACCGTCTTTCGACGCCGCGCTTCGGCACGATCGGCTTTCGGCACAGCCTTCGGGCACGGATCTCGACACTTCGGGCACAGATCTCGACACGACGCCCTCAGAGGCTCACGGCTCTCAGAGTCCGGCGAGGCCCCTCTCGGCCATCGGCACGTTGGATTCCCCCAGCCGGATCCGCCAGGCATCGAAGTCGGCGTCGTCGGCGACGACCCAGCGAGAACGGAGTCGCCCGCCGTCGTTGACGACGCCGACGAAGAGGGCCGTCCACCTCGGGTGCGACAAGCGCTCGAGCCCCGCACGCCACCGGGCGAGCACGCGATTGAGGTCCTCGACCGCCTCGGCGGGCATCCACCCTTCGAAGCCGCGTCCGTCCCAAATCAGGAGGGTGTAGGTCTGGATTCCGGGGAGGGCGCCGTCCGCGTTGGCCACGAGCGCGACCTTCGCCCAATCCCACACGACGCTCGCCGCGGCGGCCGCGAGGACATCCACGACCTGGGCGGCAAAGGGCTCGCCTGCCTTGCGCGCTTCGAGGCCGAGGCCACGCGCTTCGAGGCCGCGGCCACGCTCTCTGAGGCTGCCGCCGGGGATTTGGGGAGCGCGTTCCAAGGTCATTGGACCTCCTTTCGTCGGGGCCGCCCACTTGGGCGGCCTTTCCCAGTCGAGGCAGCAGGCGCGCGGAGGCGCAGCGACAAGCGCAGCCGCGAGTCGCCGCAGCACGCGGACGCCCGTACAAGACTCACAGGCGCCTTGAACAACGCCTCCGAAGGCAGACTGCGAGGCACGCCGATGCGCGGCGGCCAAATGAGTCGCAGGCACGAGCGGCGCAAATCGCAGGCGCCGGCGAAGCAGGTCCCGAACAGAAGCAGATCCCGAACACGAGCGCCCCGAATACTGAATATGAGCGAAGCAAGTCCCGGCAACGAGAGGAGCCGCAGGCGCAGGCCTCTAAAGTCGGCACTCCGTGCGTGAAGGCGTGCCAACTGCATAATACCCTGCCCCGCCCTCAATTCTTTCGATGCGCGCAACCGAGTCCAATACACCTATGACATACACCACTTTCTTGATTGCGGCCGCCGCCGACGTCGTTCACGCGGCCCCTGCGGACGTCGGCGCGTGAGGGAGCAAGGCTCCCGGGGCGCCGAACGACAACGGATGGCGACGTCGTCGTACCTCCCCCGCACGACGCGCCCACACGCCAAACGGTTGAGGCGCAACACTGGGAAACAAGCGCGCCGACATCGGAAGACCAGGCAGTCGGGAACCGAGGGGGTCTCATCTTACTCCCACAGGGGCGCGGCCTTTTCACGACGCCGTCCTCAAGTTCGCTGCACAATGCTATCGTATTTGCGGCTTGACCCATTGTGGTACTCAAGTCCGATTTCTTTCGGTTTCCAAGGCGGCCTCGGGCATGGCGCGCCTCTCAGAAATGAGCTTAGGTTCACCCACAATTTAAGGTAGGGTAGATGGCAAGAAAAGTAGTTGCGCTTACGCGCGCAGCCGGCATGCGACGGCGGTGTTTCACGCACCACACGCGACAGCTGCGTTTCAGGCGCACTGGCCTGCCGCTTGAGATCCGCGGGGCGTTTAGCCAACTGAATCAGTCAACCGAATCCACACCAGCCAAGCGAAAGAACGATCCTATGACCACACCCGACATCCCTCGGAGCGAGATAGCGAACGCGCTTGAGTTTCGCCACGCTTGCAAGGCGTTCGACGCGAGCAGGAAGATACCCGACCCCGACGTCGAACTCATCGTGGACGCGATTCGCCTCGCCCCCAGCTCCTACGGCTTCGAACCGTGGAACGTCATTATCGCCCAGAGCGAGGACCTGAGGAACGCAGTCAAGGCATTCGCGGGGAACAACGCCGCACGCTTCGACGCCAGCCACTTCCTCATCTTCACCGCAAAGACGGGCTTGCAGATCACTCGCAAGGGCGGCCACATCGACCACATCCTGCGGGACGTCCGCGGCCTTGACGACGACGAAGCGGACGACTTCAAGGCCTTCTGGACCAAGTGGGCCGAGCGGGACTTCAAGCTGATAACGGCCGACGTCGTGCATCAGTGGGCCGCGCGCCAGGCGTACATCGCGCTCGGCGGAGCGATGCTGGCAGCCGCGGAGCGGGGAATCGACTCCTGCCCGATCGAGGGGTTCTCGATCGACGGAGTGCGCGAGATCCTGACCGAGCGGGGCCTTATTGACCCCACGGACTCCTCGCCGGTGGTCATGCTCGCTCTGGGGTACCGAGCCGGCGGCCAGCCGGCGCATTCGAGGCGCGACCTCGAAGAGATCGTCCGCTGGGCCTGACGCGGCGGGACGCGCCGCTGCGGAACCGGGCCCGCACCCGGCCGGAGCCGTCGCGCACAAATTCAAACCGAGAGCCAGCCGTCCGCCGCAGGCGGATCGGGAACTCAACGCAAACCGAAGGAGGCCAACCAGCCGATAAGCGGCCAGCACATAAAGGGGGCCCGGGAGAACCCCCACACGAATTCCCCCGGGCCCGGTTTCACGCCCTCGTAGACGTGGATGGCGGTCGTGGTGACTAATCAGCTTCGCGCAAAGCCGATGTACTTCCAGGACCAACCGAATGTGGCGGTGGTGGACTTCACCGCCACAGGTGACGACCTTCGACGCACCCCGAACGTCGCCACCAGTCTTTATAACGTTTCGATAACATGAGCGTAGGCGGAGAAGTTCAACTATGCACGCCGAAAGCATGGGTCTTCCAACCCATCTTGCCCAACTTGACATTCGCTTTCGTCACAGCTTTCACATCGTGCACTCCCCCGCACAACCTTCGCCCCTTTCGCGCCGTTGCGACCAATCGGTGCAGTGACGCCGTTTTCAAGGCGTTCCCATCGCGGCGGCGACCGCCGGCAGTCGAACCGCAAAGAAACGAAACCTGTTACCCACCCCACGACAATCAACTTAACGACTTCGTTAGTTGCATCCGTCACACCGCCTGCGTCGGGCGGTGTTCGCGTGAAGTGTCTCTTCAGGGCGCTCACACGAGACTCCCACGCACCCCCTCTTGCGGGGATCACGCAATGCCCCTTGTGGAGCTCTGACACTGTCTCACACTGCCCCCTTGCGAAGCTCTCACACTGACCTCACCCTGCCTCCCCCTTGCGAAGCTCTCACACTGACCTCACCCTGCCTCCCCCTTGCGGAGCTCTCACACTGCCGCCGGTCCCGTCTGACTCGGAGAGCCGGTCCCGTCTGACTCGGAGAGCCATCCGCGACTGAATCGGGGAGCCAGTCGCGCCTGATCGCGAAAACGCCGACGTGGCGAACCTCCAAGCCTCAATTCGGTTCCCGCATATGCATCCTCGGCGTCGCTGGACTACCGTATAACCTGTGAGTGAGGACAATTCGGCACGCGCCGCCTACCGGCGCAAGATGCAGCAGCGCCAAACGGTGCTCTTCAGCACGTTGACAGCCACTTTGGCCGTCATCATGGTCATAGCGATGCTCATCTGGACGAAAGTCATTCCATTGCCCTTCGAGCCTAGCTTCGCGAGAGACGAAGACCCCAACAAGGTGGTTACGCCGTGCATCGCCGACGGTTCGAAAGCCACCGAGGTTTCCTCGATCACGGTCAATGTCTACAACGCGACGAACCGCACGGGCATCGCGGACGAGGTTGCGAAATCTCTCAAAACGTCGGGCTTCAGCGTGGCGCAAACCGAGAATTGGGGCGGCGAGACGGCGATCAAAGAGTCCGCTCGGATCGTCACCGGCCCTCGCGGCATCAACGCCGCTTACACGACGGCCCAATACATCCCGGAGTCCGTAGTCCACTACGATCCCTCGATAAACGACGAAACGATCTCCGTTGTGCTCGGCGTCGGCTACGACAAGGTGCTCGAAGCAAAAGACGTCAAGAGCAAGAATCCGAAAGGAAAGCTGACGGCGGCCAAGGGCTGCGTGCAGGTAAGCAACCACGGCAAGTGACGGCGTCGGCCCGGAAAGGCTCTAGCGCTGCGTTCGGGCCGATCGCAGCGCCCCTTTTTCCAGCTCGGCTCCGGCGGGCGCCGAGGCCGGCGTCGCCGGTTCCTGACGCGTTCCGCACACGGACGCGAGCAGGCGCATGCTGTGGAAGATCGCAATGGCGGCGAACGAGCCCAGGGCGATGCCCTCGAAGACCATGTCCCCAGCGACCCAGGTGTAGTTGGCGATGGCCACGACCATCGCTACGGCCGCGGTGTTGAGGTTGACAGGGTCGGAGAAATCGACCTTGTTCTGAACCCAGATTCGAACGCCGAGCATTCCGATCATTCCGTAGAGCACGGTTGCGGCGCCGCCGAGGACGCCGGCGGGAATCGTCGCGACCGCCACTCCGAACTTCGGGAGGAACGACAGGCCCAGGGCGAAAAGCGAGGCCACCACGTAGGCGGCCGTCGAATACACCTTGGTGGCGGCCATGACGCCAATGTTCTCGGCGTACGTCGTGGTTCCCGAGCCGCCTCCGCTGCCCGCGAGGACCGTTGAGACGCCGTCGGCGAAAAGGGCGCGCCCGGTGACGCCGTCGAGGTTCCTGCCCGTCATCGCGGAAACGGACTTGACGTGGCCGATGTTCTCGGCGACGAGGACGAGCACGACGGGAACGAAGAGGCCCAGCAGGGCGGCGTCGAAGGCGGGGGCGTGGAATTCGGGGAGCCCGAGCCATCCGGCGCCGGAGATCGAGCCGAAATCCACTTCGCCGCGCACGCAGGCAACGACGTATCCGAAGAGGACGCCGAACAGGATCGACAGGCGACCGACGATCCCCTTGAAGCAGACCGTGAACAGGAGGATCGCAACGATCGTGGAAATCGCCGTGACCGGGGCCTCCTTGACGTTGTTCCAGGCGCTGGGGGCCAGGTTGAAGCCGATGAGCGAGACGATCGCCCCGGTCACCACGGGCGGCATGAGCTTGTCGATCCAGCGGGTTCCGGCAAAGTGCACGACGAGGCCGATGGCGGCGAGGGTCAGGCCCGTCGCTATCACGCCGCCCTGGGCGAGCGCCATCTTGTGAGAGTCGATCGCGATCCCCGATTTTGAGCTGTACCCCGTCACGGCGGCGATGGGAGCAATGAGCGCGAAAGAAGATCCGAGATAGCTCGGCAGCTTCCCGTTCGTGATGAGGAAAAAGAGGATCGTGCCGACGCCTGTGAAGAAGAGCGTGGTGGAAGGGTTGAAGCCCGTGAGAATGGGAACCAGGAAGGTCGCACCGAACATCGCCACAACGTGCTGGGCGCCGATGCCGACGGTGCGGGGCCACGAGAGCCGCTCCTCAGGGGGAACCACCTCCCCCGGCTTAATCGTGCGGCCGTTTCCGTGCAGTTTCCAACCTAAAGCCATGGGGTCCTCTCCCGTCGCGTCGCGGGCACCCGATGGGGTACCCGATCTAGCGTAGAACATGTCGGCGGCCGGACGCGTTCGCCCCGCCGGCGGGCCTATCGTCTCAGGCAGGCGTGGGGCCGGACGCGGGAGAGGAGCGGGAAAGCCCCGCCAGGCGCGATTCTATGGCCGCCCACACCTCGGCCGGAGCCTCTTCGCGGCGCTTCAAAAGCGAGGTTTGGTCGCCTCCCGGCCCGACCCCGAGGACGGGCGGGCCAAGATGCTCAGAATCTCGCGGCTCGGCTCGCAGCTGCTGAACCGCTTGCACGCAAAGTTGGCGCCCGAGCGCGAAGAGTTCTTCGCCGCGCTGTCCCCGAGCGAGTATTCGACGCTGTGCTCGCTTCTGGAGAGGGTCTATCGCGAACGCCAGGCTCAGGCGCCGTCGCGGCGGTAGAGAACCTCGACGAACTCGACCACGACGTCGCCCTCGGGGTCGAACTCGATTCCCAGCGCGGCGCATTCTCGCGCGAAAAAGTCGCGGTGCTCGGCTTTCCATTCGTCGAGGGTGCCTTCGCCCTCGGCCCGCGCGATCTCGGGGCCGACGTCGGCGAAGGGAATCTTGCGCACGTCCGCGGTGCGCAGCAGGGCGAGCGGCCGGTCTGCGCCGTCGCACATGATGGAGAGGTCGCCGACCTCGGGGATGTCGATTCCCTCCGCCTCGTAGGAGGCGAGCCACGCGGAGGTCGCGCTTTTTTCGCCGTCGAGCACGAGCTTGGCGAGGCGGTCGGACATCTCCGGGCTGTCGCCGAAGGCGAAGGCGGGAGGCCGGAGGGACGCGGCGTCGTCCTGGCCGAGGACGGCCTCCAGCGGGGCAATCCCGGCAACGTTGCGTGCGCGCGTCCAAAAGGCCTCGAGCTCCGTCTGCGTTTCGGCTTCGGGGATGGCGCCGTTTGCGGAGCCTTCCGCCGAGGGGCTGCGGTCCGAAGAGGCTCCGCCGTCCGAGGATCTGCCGCCGTCCGAGGCGGCGTCGCTTGCGGAGCCTTCCGCCGGGAGGCCGGGGTCGACGTCGTCCCGCCCGGCGGCCTCGCTGTCATTCCTGCTCATAGGATCCCTTTCTGCGTTGTATCGTCTGACCTGGGGCTTGCGCTCGCGGGGCTTTCTTCCTACGGGCATGCGTTTGTCGGGTTCCCGACCGCCAAGCCCTTGGCTTTCGCATCTTCGACTTCCGCATCTTCGGCTGCCTCGTTTTCGGCTTCCGCTCTTTTGACCGTCAAGCCTTCGGTTTCCAGGGCGGTTTGAATCCACTGCATCGTGAGGATTCGAGCTGCGGCGTTGACCACGAGGGCGCCTCCGATCGCCGCGGCGACCTTCCCGCCTGTTCGCCGCCACGAGCGCAGACCGCCGGCGAACAGGACCGAGCCGACTCCTGCCTGAATCGAGGAAACGATTTCCGTCACGCGCGGACGGTCGACGAAGAGCCTGCGATACGCCTGCCAGTACCCGGTCTTCGACTTCGATTCTCCGACCGATCCGTAGGCGACGCTCGTCTGAATCCTCTGAGGCAGGGGCTTCGGCTCGAATACGATTGCGCCCGGAATGGCGGTCGCACTGAGCAGGCCGGAGAGGAAGTCGGCGATCTCTGACGGAAGGCCGAGGGCGGCGACGAGCATCGCGGGGGCGGCGTGCGGGTCGGCGTGCAGTGCCTCCTCGATGCGCGCGGCGTCGACGGAGGCGACCGTCTGGGAGATCCGCTGGGAGATGGCCCCGGTCCCCAGCTCTCGGGCGACGAAATCGGAGGCGGCGGCGTCGGCCTTCGCCCACGGCACAGGCTCGAGCTCGTCGTCCCAGCGCCACACGAGGCGCGGCCCGCGGCAGCGCACGGACAGCACCGGGGCGTCCAGGCCTGACGGGTCGGTGCTCAAGGCGATCGCGAAGCCCGGCTTGCCGGCCCTCCGGGCGTCCTCCGTCCCGTCGAGCTCCATCGCCACGGCGCACGCGCCCTCCATGCGGAAGACGGCGAGGGAACGCCGATTGGCGGCGGCGAGGCCCGGCATCTCCGCCAAAGCGATGTCCGAAACGACGAGCATCGGGCCCTTAAACTCGGGAATGTCCTCGCCTGCCTCCTCGCCGGCGTCCTCCGCGGCATCCTCGCCTGACACTTCGCGTGCATCGTCGCCGGCGCCCTCGGCGGCGCCTTCGCCGGCTGCGGCTTCAGCCTGTCGTTCAAGCTCCTGGAGGGAGGCGACGTCCACGTCGTCGCCCTCGACATCGACCTCGCCGAGGTCGATGTCCCCCCAGGCGATGATCCCGCCCATGTCGATCTGAAGCTTGCGGAGGGTCCCGTCCATCTCTTCGACGAACTCGGCCAGCGTCGGGCCGGGTGCGGGCACGCCGTCGTCGTCGAGGACGGCGATGCGCCTCCTTCGCCCGGTGACCGCGAGCTCGAGGCGGTAGCCGTCCTCCCCCGCCACGGCGCCCCTTCCGGGGATCCGCCTCTCGGCTAGGAAGTTCTCGATGTCGTTCACCGACGCGAGCGCGGGATCGAGCCGCAGAATGTCGCCGCTGACTGGACGCCAAGTAACCATTGTTCCTCCTACTGCGAGCGCGCCCGAAGGCGGTCGATTTGGTAGAGCGCGATTCCGGTGGCAACCGCGGCGTTGAGGGATTCGAGCTCGGCCGCGATGGGAACCGACGCTATCGCGTCGCACGTTTCGCGGGTGAGCCGGGCGAGTCCCTTGCCCTCTGAGCCGGTCACGAGCACGATGGGGGCGTCGGCGAAGGAAATGTCCTCAATCGCCGTGTCGCCGCGTCCGTCGAGCCCGACGGCGAAGTAGCCGCGGGCCTTCAGCTTGCCCAGGGCTGCGACGAGATTCGGCACGCGGGCCGCGGGCACGCGTGCCGCCGCCCCGGCCGAGACCTTCCACACCGTGGCGTTCACGCCGGCCGAGCGCCGTTCGGGCACGACGACGCCGTCCGCGCCGAAGGCGCTGGCCGAGCGCATGACCGCGCCGAGGTTGTGTGGATCCGTCACCGAGTCGAGCGCGACGACCAGCCCGGGCCTGCCGGCGCGCGCACCTTTGCCTGCCCGTTCGACGAGGTCCTCGACGTCCGCGTACTCGTAGGGCGGGACCTCAATGGCCACCCCCTGGTGGACCGCGCCGTCGGTCATACGGTCGAGCTCCGTGCGCGAGGCCTCGAAAAGCGGCGCGCCGAGGGCCGTGGCCGTGCGGACCACCTCGCCGAGGCGCTCGTCGCTCGCGACGCCTCCCGAGACGAAGACGCGAGAGAGGGGAATCCCGCTCCGCACCGCCTCGAGGACCGCGTTGCGCCCGGCGATGAGCTCGTGCCCGGGGGCAAGGCTCAGCTCCGGGCGCAGGCGATTGGCCTTCTCGAGCCTGGCCTGCTCCCGGCGCGCCGCTTCCGCCGCCAGCTTGCGTTTGTGCGCGGGATGGTAGACGCGGTCTTCGGCCTTCGGCGTCGGCCCCTTGCCTTGAAGGCGGCGCCGATTGTTTCCGCCGGATCCGACGAGGGCGCCTTTCTTGCCCTTCGGGCGTTTCGTCCTGCCGTCGGCCATCAGCGTCCCTCCACGTGCCAGCGTGCGCCCTCGGGCGAGTCTTCGACGACGACGCCGGCCGCAGACAGCGAATCGCGCACTGCGTCGGCTGTCGCCCAGTCCTTGGCCGCCCGCGCCTGGGCGCGGCGCTCGAGCATGTCGGCCACGAGCGCGTCGAGCGCCTTGCCGACGGCGTCGGACCCCGCGCCGCTCCGCCACTGGGGGCTCAGCGGGTCGAGCCCCAGGATGTCGAGCATCGAGCGGACCTCGAGCTGGGCGCGTCTGACGCCCGCCGAGTCGCGCTCGCTCAGCGCGGTGTTGCCCTTGGTGACGGCTTCGTGCACGGCCGCGAGCGCCCCGGAGACGTTGAGGTCGTCGTCCATCGCCGCCGTGAACTCGGCGGGAAGGCGGTCCGGGCCGAGGGACGCCACCTCGTCGAGGCCGATCTCCTCGGCTTCGGCGGCGCGCGCGACGAAGCCGGCCAGACGGTCCCAGACGGCCTGCGCCTCGGCGAGGGTCGCAGGCGAATAGGCGACCGTCGAACGGTAGTGCACAGTTCCCAGGGCGAACCGCAAGATGACAGGCGGAACCTCGCGCGCGACGGCCTCGACGGTCAGGGAGTTGCCGAGAGATTTGCTCATCTTCTCCCCCTCGATCGTCACCCACGCGTTGTGCATCCAGTAGCGGGCGAACCCGCGCCCCGCCGCGTGCGACTGGGCCTGTTCGTTCTCGTGGTGGGGAAAGCGCAGGTCGATCCCGCCGCCGTGGATGTCGAACGTCTCGCCCAGATAGCGGCCGGCCATGGCCGAGCATTCGATGTGCCAGCCGGGCCTGCCTCTTCCCCACGGCGCCGCCCACGCCGCTGTCTCGGGCTCGCCCGGCTTGGGGGCCTTCCACAGCGCGAAATCGTGCGGATTGCGCTTGTCAGGCTCGACGTCGGACTCGTCGACCGTCATGTTCGCCAGCGACTGACGCGTGAGGGAGCCGTAGTCCGGGAGGCTGGCGACGTCGAAATATACGTTCCCGGGATTGCCGACGTAGGCGTGGCCGGCGTCGAGGATGGCTTGGATGAGCTCAATCTGGTCGGCGATGTGTCCGGTGGCCCGCGGCTCGTACGTGGGCGGAAGAACCCCGAGCGTGCGGTATGCCTGCGAAAACTCCCGCTCGAAGCGGTAGGCCCATTCCCACCAGGGGCGGCCGGCCTCGGCGGACTTGCGCAGAATCTTGTCGTCGATGTCAGTCACGTTGCGGATCATCCGCACGTCGTACCCGCTGCGGCGCAGCCACCTTGCGAGCACGTCGAAGGCGAGCGCCGAACGCATATGGCCGATGTGCGGGGTGCCCTGGACGGTTGCGCCGCACAGGTAGATCCCTGCCCGGCCCGGTTCGAGCGGTTCGAAGTCTCGCAGCGAGTGCGCAGCGGAATCGTAGATCTTCAAGCTCACCCCACTAGGGTATCCAATGAGCGCCGCGAAGGGTTCGATTTGGCTCGCCGCACGCCAGCGGCCGAGGGTTTGCGCCCGCATTCCGCGTGCGCCGCAAGTAAATGCACCGTAAAGTAAAAGGCATGAGTACTCACACAGACGACGGGGGCCAAAGTCGCACCGGCTTCCTTTCGCGCAAAGTCGTCATCTGGGCGTCCTGGGACGTCGGCTCTTCGGCATTCAATTCGGTGGTCACAACCTTTGTATTCTCCGTCTACCTCACCACTCCGAAACTCTTCGGGCCCTCCGCGAACGCGAACCTCGGCTGGACGACGGCGCTCGCGGGCATTCTCGTCGCGCTGGCGGCCCCGGCGCTCGGCCAGTGGGCGGACCGCACGGGAAAGACGCACACCGTCCTGACGGCGACGACCCTCGCGCTCGCAGCGCTCATCGGCGCCATGTTCTTCGTCAAACCCAGTGAACACTACGTGTGGCTCGGCCTTCTTCTGCTCGCCGCGAGCAACTTCGTGTTCGAAGTCGGGTCGGTGATCTACAACTCGATGGTCTCCGACATTTCGACTCCCGAGAACGTCGGCCGGGTTTCCGGCTTCGGCTGGGGCTTAGGCTATATCGGCTCGATTTTGCTTCTCTTCTTCCTGCTCGTCGGCTTCATCCAGCCCGAAGTCGGGCTTTTCGGCGTCACAGGCGAGGACGCGCTGAACATCCGCGTCTCAATGGCGGTGTGCGCGCTGTGGACCCTCGTCTTCTGCCTGCCTTTGCTCCTGACCTCGCGCAACCGCCCTGCCTCGGGCGAGCCCTCGCGCGGGCTCTTCGGTTCGTACGCCGACCTCGGCCGCTCGATCGCCCGCCTGTGGCGTGGGAGCCGCTCGGTTGTGTGGTTCCTCGTCTCCTCGGCGATCTACCGGGACGGGCTGGCCGGGGTCTTCACCTTCGGCGGGGTGCTCGCCGGCGTCGCCTTCGGCTTCAAGAGGGAAGAGGTGATCATGTTCGGCATCGCCGCGAATCTCGTGGCGGGCGTCGCTACGGTCGTCTTCGGCCAGTTGGACGACAGGATCGGCCCGCGCAGGGTGATCGTCGGCTCGTTGGCCTCCATGTGCGTGCTCGCGCTCGTCGTCTTCTTCGGAAAGCCCGCCGGCCCGATCGTCTTTTGGGTGTTCGGCCTGGCCCTGTGCGTTTTCGTCGGGCCGACGCAGGCGGCCTCCCGCTCCTACCTGGCGCGGGTCGCGCCGCCGGGCTCCGGAGCCGAGATGTTCGGGCTGTACGCCACGACGGGCCGGGCCGTCTCATTCCTCTCGTCGGTCATGTACTCGAGTTCCATCACTCTGGCGAGCAAGGTGAGCGGCCGGCCCAAAGACGACGTGGCGATCTATGGGATCCTCGGGATCGTCGTCATTCTCCTCGTCGGCCTGGCGACGTTCGCCCCCGTCCGGCCCGAAACTGAGACGTCTGAACGACCCGAGCGCGCGGCGGCCCGCACGCCTGCCTGAGACCGCGGCCGCCTGCCGCACCGGCGTTTCGCGTGTGCCTCAGGCCCGCGGACGCTCGTCGATCGTCTCGAATTCGGATCGCACCGCTCCGAGCGCATTTTCACGCTGCTCGTCATCCAGATGCGCCGGGCCGTAGGTGACCACGGGCTTGAGGGGCTCGTACCCCACGAACCGGAAGATTCCCTCGTTGACGTGGAAGAGGAAGCTCTCGATGGGAGCGAAGGCCCCGTCCTCGGAGTACATGGCCTCGGGCCCACCGGTGGTCGTGAGTGCGACCGCGCGCTTGCCAGCGAGCGCGGCCTCGTCGAGAATCCCATAGTCCCCGCCGAAAACGGCGCCCATGACGAAAACCCGGTCGACCCAGCCTTTGAGAACGGCGGGAACCGAGAACCACCACAGAGGGAAGGAGAAGACGAGGAGGTCCGCGGCCAGCACTCGATCGATGTCCTCGCGAATTCGCGGGTCCAGGGTGCCTTCCTTGACAGCCTTCAGCTGTTCTTTCTGCGGCTTGAACGGTTCTTCGACATGCTCGAACTCGCCGCGGTCGAGCACTGGGTCCAGCTTGTTTTCGTACAGGTCGATGACATCGACTTCGTAGCCCTGCCGCACCAGCTCGTCGCGGGCCGCCCGCATCTGGGAGGCGCAGAACGACGCCGATTCGGGATGCGCGTGAACGATCAAGGCTTTCTTGGCGTCAAACGTAGAACTCATGCAGCGAGAGTACGTGCGGACCCACGGCGCGAGCAATCACGGCGGCAGCTTTTATCCCGACAGCGGATAGCGGAATATACGGTGCCTTTCCCCATGGGCTGCGCCTTCTCCCCCATAAGCGGCGCTGTCCCATAGGCCGCGCCATCCCTGCCCATGACCGATGCCGTCCCCCATGGGCTGCGCCGTCTCTTGCGGTCGAGCGCCACTTGTAGTCCGGCGCCACTCGCGGACGAGCGCCACTCCCCGCAAACCAATACCGCTCCATGAGAGCCAGCGCGCTCGCAAGCCGACGTCGCTCTCTATGAACTAGCGCGGTCGCAAGCCGACGTCGCCCACGAAGCGAGGTCAGACCCTGCGGGTCAGCGCCAAATCCTATGAACCAGCGCGGTCGCTATCGCGGCCAGACCTTCGCCCCGCCCGGTGAAACCGAGCCGGTCCGTGGTGGTGGCCGAGACGCCGACGGGCGCACCGACGACGTCGCCCATGGCCTTCTCCGCTTCGGCCTTGCGCGGCAGAAACCTGGGACGTTGGCCGACGATTTGGATCGAAACGTTGGCTGTCGCCCAACCGTCGGCGCGGGCCAGACGCACGGCTTCGGCCAGGAGCGCGCTGCCCGAAGCGCCGGCCCATTCGGGCCGTTCCGTGCCGAAGACCGTGCCGAGGTCTCCGACGCCCGAGGCGATGAGGATGGCGTCGCACGCGGCGTGGGCGGCGACGTCGGCGTCGGAATGCCCTTCGAGCCCGCGCTCGCCGGGCCACCGAAGGCACGCGAGAAAGAGCGGACGGGACGGGTCCTCGCTGAAGGCGTGCACGTCGATTCCTGTTCCCACGCGAATGTCCATGCAGAAATTATCTACTCGTGGCGCATATGCGACAAGGCGTTAGATCGTGCCGGCGGCAACGCGAAAAGAGGCCCGCGCCCGGAGGGAACTGGCGCAGACCCGTGAAAGGCCGAGCCGAATCGGCGGATTCAGGCGCCGAGGTCCGGCAGGCTCAGCAGGTTCAGCAGACCCGGCAGGCTCAACAGGCCCGGCAGGCTCAAGCGCCGAGCGAGGGGGCCTCTGCGGATTCAGACGCCGAGCGAGGGGTCGTCGGCCAGCAGTTGCGCGATCGCGAGGTCGATCGGCCGCGTGATCTTCATCGACCGCTCGCTCCCGCGAACGAGCACAACGGGCAGCCCGGCCGCCTCGACGAGGGCGGCGTCGTCGGGTGCGGCGCTCGCCTCTTCTTCTCCTTTTTCCGCGAAATCCCGGTGCGCACGGAGAATGGCGTCGAGGTGAAAGCCCTGCGGCGTCTGCATGGCGCGCAGCAAGGTGCGGTCGTGGGTCTCGACGACGCGCTCCAAACCGGCGTCCGCCTCGCCGCCGGATGCAGCGCCTCCTCTTCCGGTCTTTTCAGCCCCGTTTCCGCACGCTTCAGCGCCGCTTCCGGCCTTTTCAGACTCGTTTTCAGCCGCTCCGGCTCCACTTCCGCCCAGCGAAGCGCCGAGTCGGGCCCGCCCGCCGTCGGCGATGCGCTCGACTCGTTTGATCGTGTCCGCCACCGGCAGCGCGGGGACGACGGCCGGATGCCCGGCGGCCAACGCATCGACGACGCGCCTGATCACCGCGCCGGGCACGAGTGGGCGCGCCGCGTCGTGAATGAGAACGCAATCCGAGCTCGCGTCAGGGCCGTACGCCTCAAACACGCGATCCAACCCGCGCGCGACCGATTCTTGACGCGTCCGCCCGCCGCCGACGACGTCGATCTCAATCGGCCCCGCATCGCCCCCGATCGTCTCCGCCGCTCGCCCAGGGCCGTCCGCAACGCCCTTAGTCGGCTCCGCAGTTTTCTCGGGGGAATCCGACGCTCTCCCGAGCGGAACGGCTCGAAGAATCCCTTCAAATTCCTCGATTCGATCGGCGGGGGCGACGATTGCGATTCGATCGACGACGCCGGATTCGGCCATCGCGCGGGCCGAATGCACGAGCAAAGGCTCGCCGGAAAGCCGCTCGAGGGCTTTTGCGTCGCGTGAACCGAACCTCGTTCCCTTTCCGGCGGCTACGACGACGGCGGCGACTCGCACTAGAGCGCCGATTCGCCGAGAATCTCGTCAAGAAGTTCGAGCGCCTCGCCCTCGGAGACCTGCCGCGCGAGCGCGACCTCGGACCCCAATATCTGCCGGGCCTGCGACAGCATCCTCTTCTCCCCCGCCGAGAGGTGCCTGTCGGCGTCGCGACGCGTGAGGTCGCGGACCACTTCGGCCACCTTGATGACGTCACCCGACGTCAGTTTCTCCGAATTCGCCTTGTAACGACGCGACCAGTTCGAAGGTTCCTCGATCTGCTCCGCCCGCAAGACGGTGAAAACCTGCTTCAACTGCTCGTCGTCGGAGACGTCGCGCACGCCGACGTCCTCGAGCATGTCCGCGGGGACTTGGATCTCCAGGTCCCCTTGCACGACGCGAAGCTTGAGATACGTCTTCTCCTCGCCGCGGATCTTGCGCGTGAAGACGTCTTCGATGCGAGCCGCGCCGTGATGCGGGTAAACGACCGTCTCGCCGATTGTGTAGGACATGCGGTCCCATTCCCTTCGCTTCAGACTGGTTCCAAGTAGACATTCTATCATTAAGGCGGTAACGTCGGCTCTTTTACTCAGGTTTTAGTACCCCATTGCGAAACTGATCGAAAGGCGTTAAGCGACATGGTCCCCCACGTCGATGATCCGGAGTTTTCCGCCGTCCTTCGCCGATTGTCGTCGGCAACCAACGCGCCGACGACGCGCGCCGCAGCCCACTTCGCGCCGCGATTTCAACCAATGGCCTTCCACACCCCGCCCCATAAACTTTGAACAGACGAAAACCTCCCATCGAGGACTTTCCAGCTCTCGAATAGAACGAGAACCAATTCTCGAAGCCTTCCAGTTCTCGAATAAGCGAGATCACATGCCTCCTCGCAAGGCGCAGGCGCCGGTCGGGGCGACACAACGCCTTCGAGCGGCGGTCCCTCGCACGCGAAGCGAGCGCCGCACCCGCCCGAAGGCCCCGACCAGAGGCAGACGGAAACGCTTCCTTCCGACCTGTGACGGGGCCTTCGGCCGCGTGGCAGCGACCAGACTCACTTGCCCTGGTTGGCCACCGCCGCGATCTTCGCCTCGGCCTCGGGGTCGAGGTACGTGCCGCCTTTCTTCACCGGCTTGAGCGTCTTTTCGTCGAGCTCGTAGACCAGCGGAATGCCCGTTGGAATGTTGACTCCGGCGATGTCGTCGTCGGAAATGTCGTCAAGATGCTTGACGATGGCTCGCAACGAGTTGCCGTGAGCCGCGATCATGACCGTCTTGCCGGTCTTGATTTCCGGGACGATCCTCGACTCCCAGTAGGGAAGGAGGCGCTCAAGGACGTCCTTGAGGCACTCCGTGGCGGGAATCGGCTCGCCGGCGTAGCGCGGATCGGCGTCCTGGGAGAACTCGGAACCGGCCTCGATCGGCGGCGGCGGAACGTCGTAGGAGCGGCGCCACTGCATGAACTGCTCCTCGCCGTACTCGTCGCGGATCTCCTTCTTGTTCTTGCCCTGGAGGGCGCCGTAATGGCGCTCGTTGAGACGCCAATGGCGCTCCACGGGAATCCAGTGGCGATCGGCTGAATCAAGGGCAAGGTTCGCCGTCATGATGGCGCGGCGAAGCATCGATGTGAACAGCTTCTCGGGAAGCACTCCGGCTTCTTTGAGGAACTCGCCCCCGCGGACGGCCTCGGCGCGCCCCTTCTCCGACAGAGGCACATCGACCCAGCCGGTGAAGAGGTTCTTTGCATTCCATTCGCTCTCGCCGTGGCGGAGCAGCACCAGGGTGTATGTCATGTGCCAATTTTCCCACGCCGAGCCGCAAGCCGCCAGACCGTTCGTCCCACGGGCGTCCAACGCGCAGTCAACGCATTTCCGTGCGGGCATGTCCGCGCCGGCTCGTCCCACGGGCGCCCGGCGCGCCGCCGACGACGTTCGGGCCGCCGGCGCAACCGCCTCCGACGGATCGAATCGCAAACCGCCGCGGACGTAGAATTGCCGCAATCGCGCACTCGCGACCGCTCGTTTGCCAATGACAGGAGGAACGATGAAAGACGCGCACTTCCCGACATCGACCGCCGCGAAACACGACAGGGGCGACGCCGGATACAGCAAAGAGCTCAAGCCTCGGCACATTCAGATGATCGCCATCGGCGGGTCCATCGGAACGGGTCTGTTCCTCGGGGCCAGCGGCCGCCTCGCCCAGGGCGGCCCCGGGCTGGTCGTCGCTTATGGAATCTGTGGGATTTTCGCGTTTCTCATGGTGCGGGCGCTCGGCGAACTGGCAATCCGCCGCCCTTCCTCGGGCGCGTTCGTCTCCTACGCGCGCGAGTTCACGGGCGAGAAGGGCGCCTACGTCGCGGGCTGGATGTTTTTCCTCGACTGGGCGGTCACCGTCATGGCGGACATCACGGCCGTCGCCCTGTACATGCATTATTGGACGGCATTCCGAGGAATTCCGCAGTGGTTCATCGCCCTCGTCGCCCTCGCCTTGGTCTTCGCCCTCAACTTGCTGAGCGTCAAGATGTTCGGCGAGGCGGAATTCTGGTTCGCGGCGATCAAGGTGGCGACGATCGTCGGCTTCATGGCGGTTGCCGTCTGGGCGATCGTCGTCGGGCACGACGTCGGCGGCCACACCGCGGGCTTCCACAACATCGCCGAGTCGGGAGGCTTCTTCCCCAAGGGACTCGCCCCGGTCTTCGCGCTGACCCTCGGCGTCGTCTTCGCCTTCGGCGGCACGGAGATGGTGGGCGTTGCCGCAGGCGAGACGAAAGAGGCCGAACGCGTTCTTCCGAAGGCCATCAACTCGATGATCGTCCGCATCTTCGTCTTCTACGTGGGCGCCGTGGCGCTCATGGCCGTCGTCCTGCCGTACACCGCATATTCGAAGGACGAATCCCCCTTCGTCACGTTCTTCAAGGGGATCGGCGTGCCGCACGCCGGGAGCGTGATCCAAGTGGTCGTCCTCACCGCCGCGCTCTCCTCGCTCAACGCAGGCCTGTATGCGACGGGCCGCACGCTTCGCTCTTTGGCGGTGGCCGGTTCGGGCCCGCGCTTCGCCACCCGCATGAACGCGAACCACGTGCCCTACGGCGCCATCGTCATCACCTCGGCCCTCGGCCTCGTCGGCGTGTTTCTCAACGTCGTCCTCGAAAAGGACGCCTTCGACGTCGTCATGAACCTCGCGGCCATCGGCATCGCCGGCACGTGGGCCTCGATCCTCGTCACCCACCTCGCCTTCCTCAGGCGCGTGAAGGCGGGCAAGGAGACCCGCCCCTCCTACCGGATGCCCGGCGCCCCCGTCACGAATTACATCGCCCTGGCGTTCTTCGCCGTCGTCGTCGGCTCCAATCTCACGAGCTCCGAAGGCCGATGGACGCTCGCGCTCTTCGTGCCGGTGGTCGCAATGATGGTCGGCGGTTGGCACTTCGTTCGCGGGCGGGTGGACGGGGCCCTTCTCGACCGCGTTCTCGACGAGGAGGCTGCGGCCGACGGCGGCCAGGCCCTTTCGGCCGGCGGCGAGCGCTAAGCAGCCTGCACGACGTGAGCCGGCCGCGGCTAAGATTGTTCGACGTGCACAAACTCCAAGGAAGGAAGAAATGCGCATACACGTGACGTACACCGGCGGAACCATCGGCATGATCGACTCGCCCAGCGGCCTCGTCCCCGGCGCCGACCTCAAGGGATGGCTCTACTCTCTGATCGCGGGGACCGAGCTCGAGGGGCGGGTGAGCCTGACGGAGCTCGAGCCGCTCATCGACTCCTCGAACGCCACGCCCGAATCGTGGCAGGCGATCATCGACGATCTGCGCGCCCACCGCGAGGAGGCCGATTCCTTCGTGGTGCTTCACGGCACGGACACCATGAGCTATTCGAGCGCCGCCCTCTCCTACGCCCTCGTAGGTTTTGACCGGCCCGTCGTCTTCACCGGGGCGCAATACCCCTTGGGCGACGTCGGCTCCGACGCCGCGGGAAACGTGGCGGGCGCCTTGCGCGCCGCGGCCTCCGGCAGGGCGAAGGGCGTCAGCCTTTTCTTCGGCCACCACCTTTTGGCCGGCAACCGCGTGACAAAGACGAGCTCGTGGTCCTTCGAGGGCTTTGCCTCGCCGTCGGTCCCGCCGCTCGCGCGAACGGGCGCGCCCTGGCGGTGGTACGCCACCGACGAGGTCGTCTCGCCGACGGCGGGACCCGAGCCTGCCGCCTCC
>ERZ772964.35-NODE-35-length-83144-cov-50.8983_pt1 | contig 83144 bp, 88 predicted proteins | sample MGYA00580675_ERZ772964 | MGnify/ENA primary metagenome ERZ772964 (study PRJEB29015, sample SAMEA2737941) | human oral metagenome | biome: human oral; feature: human-associated habitat; material: dental | place: China | collected 2139 ... | reverse complement strand
CAATCGTCAGATAGCCCTTATTAGCCAAGTAGACTACCATTGAGGCGGCATTCTTGTGAGGGATGGTATCGTCATTAGCGAAGACAAGTTCAAGGCTATTCAGTCCGTCGGGGGCTGTGTATTGGATGACCGGAGTGGACTTACTCTTTTCCTTTCTCAGGATCATGATCGAAAGCACTAAGGCGATGATGCCAGCGATCACCGGCACGATGAAGACGAACTTGGCTATCGTTGTCTTGACCGGATCCAGCTTGAAATAGCCCTGGGGCAGTTCTAGTCGGATGGTCAGTGCCTCGCCGGCGAGCAACCTGCTGGTGGTATGACCGGTGATTACCCGACCGTTGACATTGTATTTGACGATGTCGCTACCGCTACGTTCGCCGTAAGAGCCGGTCGAAAAGCCCGGCTTCCCGCTGAACACCTCAGGCATAGTGATGCGGAAGGTGACTCTCCCGATATTAGTATTCCAGCCGGTGCCGATGATATTAAAGTAAAATTCATCGCTACTGCTGAGTGGATCAGTCCCTAGATCGTAGTCGTAGCTGAGGCGATAAGTCTCGTGGCGCTTGGCGTAGGTGAGAGAACTGCCAAGCTTGATGGTGGTACTGTCACCGCCTTCCCGAACGGCAGAGCTGTGGCTAGATACTTTGACATTACTAATGATGGCGTAGACGGTTGATTTCGAGCCATTGGCTCTGGCTACGTGGTTAACCTTGTTGATAGTGCGAATGATGCCATGGCGATACTTATTGAAGGTGGCCTTGATCGTCTCCTCGATATGAACCTTGTTGTATTTATCTACCGTAGCCTTGACATCGTAAGCATCAATGACGTAAGGGTCAACATCGCTTGACTCGTCGTCGGATATCTCATCATCAGACGCCGTAGCGTCGCTACGGGTGGCGGTCGGCTGAGCCGGCTCGACTGATGACGACTGATCGGAAGTCGGGGTGCCGGGAGCGGTCGTACTGGTCGTATGACCCGTCGGCGAATAGGATGATGAGCTGGATGGATCAGATGAACCGGGGCTAGTCTGTTGGTACTGCCCACTAGCGGGTCGGTTCGTTGCGCTATTGGCGCTAGCCGGACCGGGCGTGACGACGGTAGTCGCTATCGTCAGAACGAGCACCAGGATTAGTGTAGTGATTCGTCGTAGTAATCTCATCTTCATCCCCTCATATTTTATTTTAAGCGTTAGATCGGCCGGAGTGACTTTACCAGCTGCCACCGCCTCCTCCACCGACACCACCGCCGGCAAAACCTCCGCCACCACCGATGGCGGCGCCACCGGAAGGGGTAGCCCCCATGCTGGTAGCCAGGGCGGGCATACCATGATCCATGAAGCTGACTACGCTGGCGTAATTGTACGCCCCGGCTACATCGCACCAGTCGGCAGGCTGGACGGCGATACCCTCGAATTGGCTAACCCAAGCCTTGGAGACACCCAGAGCATAAGCGTACGGCAGGATGTGGTAGAAGAGCTGCGGATCCTGCTCGACCATTGCTTCGATGCGTGGCTTGTCAACCGTCTCGATGAACTCCTTAAAGCCCATGATCTCACCTTTCAGCTTGTAGCCTGCCTCAGTACGGTGATAGACCGGACTGGCAATCGCACTGGCGATGGTGATCAAGCTGGCTGAGATAGCGCAACAGATCATCAGCGGGATGCTATTGAAATAGTCACGCCACAAGAAGACGGAAGCATTGACGAATACGAGCGACAGTATAGTTACTCCGACGGCCGACCACTTCTTGCCGTTGTTGACCGTTGCGATACTGCTGAAAATAATGGCGGATATGACGAAGAGGCTTGAATAGAGCATATTCTCCTCGACTAAGCCAACCGCAGCGATCACCCCCAGCAGGACGCCGATGAGAAGGGCGACGAAAGCACAGATCTTAACGATCAGCAATTTAGCCCGCAGCGGGTCTTTCTCGCCGAAATAGCGCTTCTTGACCTCGCTGTCCTTGCCGGCACTGATAATGGCGTTGACGGTGGTGTAAAACTGATTGCTCAGCTGCTTGCTGGTGACGCTGTCGGGATGCTTACTATTAAACAGCCCCGCCATAAACTCCTTCTCCGCCTCATTTTTGCCATCGTAATCCTTGAGCTTGGTCAGCGTGAAGTCACGCTTCGCCTTCTTATCCTTGGTGCTGATCTTGATATAGCCTTTGTCGGCCAGGTAAATCAGGAGCGAGACAACGTCTTGGCTGATGTTGACACCTCGATCAACCAAAGCTACCTCGAAGCTATTCAGTCCGGCTGGCGGTTCGTACTGCACTACTGGCGTTACCTTGTAGCGCTCTTGGCGGCGCTTGATGATAGCGATGATGAAGTAAGCTGCGCTGACCAATACCATCAGAATCATACCAATGACTCCTAGGGCGTCTCGGCTATGGTCAATCTCGAAATAGCCCTCCGGCAAAGTCAGTCGGATGGTCAGGGCTTCTTTCGGGTTGAGTGCCTCAGTCGTCTCACCGATGATGCTATCACCCGAGATGGCGTACCTGCCGATATTGGTGCCCGAACTACCGTAGTGTCCTGACGAAAAGCCGGGCTTACTGTCAAAACTCTTGGGCAGGGTGATCTCAAAGGTGACGTGCTGGATCACGGTCTCCCAGTTAGTGCCGATGATATTAAAGTAGAGCTCGTCGGCATTCTCAAGGGTGTCATGGCCGATATCATAATCGTAGCTAATCTGGTAGGTCTCGTGCTTGTCAGCGTTGCGGTGACTATCGCCGAGGCGAATCTTAGTCAGACCGCCCGATCGCTTAGTCTCGAACTTATGTGTGGGTACTCGGAGGTTGGTAACGATAGCGTTGATTCGGGCGACTGAGCCGTCGGATCGCCGTACGTAGTTGACATTCTGGATACTGCGAAAGATACCGTGGCGTTGCTGGTTAAAAGTGACCTCGATGGTCTCGTCGATATGATACTTATTATACCTATTGACGCTGACCTTGACGTCGTAGTTATTGATGACGTAGGGGTATCTGAGCAGAGTCGGGTCGTCTTGGCGGGTGCTGGAGCTGGCGGAGGTGCTGCTATCGGAGCTGAGGTTGCCGGAGCGACCACCGGTACTAACGGGGCTGTTACCCTCTTGTCTAGTCGAGGCACCGCTTTGGCTGTTCGCCCGCTCAATGACCTGGTTAATCTGGCTGTCTAGATTGTCGGCGGGAGCAGCCTGGGTCGTCAGCCCGGTCGAGACTAAAACGAGTGCCAAGACGACGACTGACCTGACTATCGCTCCTAAGATCTTGCGGACTTTTCTCATTTTCCCTCCTTCATAGTGCCCTGCGCTTATTACCGGACTTCTTGTCAATAACTAGTTTACCATTAGCCAGGCGTTCTTGGTTAGCTTTGATCTGCTTCTCATCTCGAAAGCTGAACTTGATAGCGGTGCCGTTAAAGCCAAAGCTCTCTCGCCAGCAATTCTCTAAGTAACGCTTGTACGACCAGTGAATAAACTTAAGGTTGCTACCGTAAATGACAAACCAAGGCGGATTCACGTCAGTCTGGACGGCGTAGCGTAGGCGAGGATGAGTATTCTTTAGCCCCGCCGGCTTGTGCTTGGCGACGGCTTGGTGCAGGCAGTCATTAAGCTGACTGGTCGGGATGGTGCGCCGACGCTCGGCGTCGATAGACAAGATCAGATCGTAGATCTTAGCTACGTTTTGCCCGGTCGTTGACGAGGTAAAGATGAGTGGTGCCCATGAGGCAAAATCAAAGGTGCGACTGATGCCGGGAGCTAGAGCATCTCTAGTGTAGGCATCCTTGCCGATGACAGAGTCCCATTTACTGACGACTATCACTAGGCCCTTGCCGGCGTCGATAATCTGTCCAGCTAGCCTGGTGTCAAGCGAGGTGTTAAGCTCATTTACATCCATCAGTAGCAGGCAAATATCTGCCTCTTCAATGGCGCTAGCGGTACGGAGGACACTGAACTGCTCAATCCCCTGCTCTACCTTACCTTTGCGCCGTACTCCGGCGGTATCAAGCAGCTCAATAGTTTTACCGTGGTAGCGTACCTCAACTCGGTTGATATCCCTAGTGGTGCCGGCGACATTAGCGACGACCGCCTGCTGTTTACCAGCTAGAGTATTAAAGAGATATGACTTGCCGGCGTTAGGGCGACCGATCAGGGCAACCTTAATTTGCTCATCGGCTGCTTTAGCGTGGACATGAGGAATATGGCTGATGATAAGGCGTTCCAGCCGGTCAATGTGTCGGTTGTGCTCGGCGCTCACCGGGATAATGTCTTTGATGCCGAGGCAGAGATAATTCTCTAGAGGAAAATGCTCAGCGATATCAATCTTATTGAGGACTAGCACCACCGGCTTAGTCGAGCGCAGAATCTGTTTGGCCAGCTTACGATCATCAGCGGTAGCATCCTCGGTCGAGTCCTTGACTAGTAGGATCAGGTCAGCCGAGGTAATAGCATCAGCCACCTGGTCTTGGATACTCGCTTCGAAATCATCAGTAGGGTCATCTTTCAGTCCGGCGGTATCGACCAAGATAAAAGACCCCTGCGACCGGTCAATCCGGCGGTAAATTGAGTCACGAGTAGTACCGGCTTCTCTGGCCACTACAGCATCACGTCGACCAATCAGTCGGTTAAAGAGCGACGACTTGCCGGCATTAGTTCGCCCTACTAGGGCGACGATTGGCAACTTACGACCAGACATATACTTAATTTTATCACGGGGTGGCTCTTCAGCTAAGGATCAAGCTTGGGCACTCCTGTGGCTAGAGACTCTTAACGATACTACGGAGCTGGTTGCTATCCATCAAGTCGCTACCGTCGATGGTATAGCGCATATCGCCAGCCAACCAGGTGGCTTTATTGCCATAGAGCAGGACTGTCTTGCCGTTGACGTCCATCTCTTGGTAGCTGCCGCCGTTCTGACGAGAGACATTGAGGCGCAAGGCGTAATCGGTGGTCGACTTATCGCTTTCCTGAGTCACTGAATAGCCACCATTGCCGCTGGCGCTCTTGTAGCTGATGGTTACTTTGCCGGGCTGAGCGGCGATATTGTTATCCAGACTATAGCCGCTCAGAGCGTAGGGGTTCTTGGCGTTGATGCCGGCTCGACTGGCTGCCAGCTTGACGGATATGGTCGGCAAGGAGATGTAGACACCCAGCCCGACGATGATTGCCATTGCTCCGGCCGTCGCCATGATGGTGGAGAAGCGGAAACGATGCTTCTTTGGCTGACCGAGGCGACGCTTGGCTGCGGTCCGATCTTGTTGGTCCAGCTCGTTACTAGCCTGGAGAATCTTGGTTAGCTGGTCGATTCGATCATCCATCAGGTCGTCATAGTCGGTTGGAGCTAACTTGCTGAGATTGAGTGCTGATTGGTCGTCGGTAGCATCTTCAACCTGAGCATCTTTGGAGGTGGTAGTGCTCGGAGTCGGCTGGTTGCTATGGCTACTTTTCTTGGCGAGTGCCTTTAGGCTGGTCGCTTGACTCTTAGTCAAGACGGGAGTGAAGTCGCTCTCGGTGGTAGCGATCACTTCGTCAATGGTCTCGTCGGGGATATCGTTGACTGACCTGGCTGACTCAATGATGGCGCTAGCTTTGACCTGCTTGATGTGTCGTACGGCGATCGACTCGGCGTACTCGCCTGTCTCCCGTAGAGGCTTCCTAACGAAACGACGGTTCAGAGTGCGGGAGGCCTGGATAATTCGTCGGGCGGACTGGAGCCGAAGTGGCGAATGTACCACGGTCGGATTTGCGGTGACAACTGCCTGTTCTACCCTTTCCACCTTTACTCGCTCTGTCCTGCTGTCGGCATCCTCATCGTCAGCTGGCGTAAATAGCTCTACATAATCAGCCAAGCGATCGCTTGCCTGCTCGGTGCTGTCTGACTCAGGGGCTTTGGCGGGGCTTGACTGAGCCTTAACCTGGCGAACGGCGATGGTCTCACCGGCGTCACTTTCTGCTTGACTATCTTCACTACCACCGTCGATGTAACTGCCAACCCAGACTGGCGGAGTGTCATCTACCTTAGGCTTAGCTCGACTTGCCCGATCTGCTCTATTGGTCCGATTTATTTGATCTAGCCGGTTAGTCTCGGATGAAGCTAGCTCTAGCTCGTCTCGCCGATCAGATAGCATCAGCCCCGTAACCGAGTCGTAGCGCTTGCCATTAATAATTACTATCCCCATATCCCTCTCTTTCCTAACATGTATCTTACCGATTATGGCTATAAAGTTCAAGTGCCTTGTTGACGGGAGTGGGCATAAAGGGTAACTAGTCAGCTAGTTATAATACTTTTAGCTTAAATCCGGCGTATGTACCATCCTGCTTATATGCTTCCTCGCCAAGAAACGCCGGGATGGCTTGCAGGGTATCGTTATAGACGAAGTTCTTAAGATCGGTAATATTTTTCTCTTCCTCGGGCATAATCTTCCCTGCCATTTTGTAGAAAGTTTGTTTGACTTCTGCTGCTTTATCATCCAAGAACCTTGTTATATCGGCACATATTTGTCCATATAGGTCGTCGTTCAGATGCGAATTTGGTACTTCATAAGCCACAAAATTTGGTGCCACTGTAGTGACGTCGTTGAGTGGCTCGACTACCAGGATGTTCTCTGTGGTGCTGGCGCCGATGAAACTTTGTGCCACTTTATTATCCTTGTCTGCCGTTATCAATATATCCGGCTGCTCGGCGGTAGTTGTGTGAAAATCCAGTACTAGCTCCGGCTGCAACAGTCGAATGCGCTCCTCAATCATCTTTGCTCGATGTCCTTCGTAGGTATCCAGACCAAGTCCGTAGCTCCTATTCAAGTCTGATTCGGTATACCGTACATCTTTTATGTAGGCGCGTGGGTTAGCCATAACAAACTCCATGTCCTCCAATAGCTTAGACCGCTTGGTGAGCATATACGCCAGTAAGTTTGGGCCTAGTAGCTCATTACCGTGAGTGGAGATGATCGCAAGTATCTTTGTCATAACTAATCAACCTTTGCAGCTAGAACCAAAGCGCTACCCGGGTCAGAGAGCTTGGAGAACTTCTCTTTCAGGGCGATGTCATCACCTCTTAAGCAACGACTGGCAGGATCATTAGCTCCGTAGAGTCCATTTTGTCCGTACCGACCGATGTGGTAAGCAACCCCATCTATGAGTTCTGAGCCCTCCATGTCTCCCGCTATCGACTCCAGTTCTTCGCTACTATTGATAGGAAACGTTCCGTTTTTGTATCTTGATACATTTTGGCTTCAGTCTGCTCAAACCCCAACGAAGCTAGACGATTTACTTTACCCATTTGAAGCTCGGTCAAGCTACTTGGTTTGATAGTTAATATTTTCTCCATAAGATAACTCTCTTTTCTCTTTACCTAAGCTTATCTTACACCACCTGGCTTTGCCGTGCAATTCCTGTGCCTTGACCGGCTATCGAGGTACAATGAATGAATCTAAGTCTTTTTACTCGACAGATAATCTCTTAGTAGAACAAAAGCGTCTACATCTTCAATTGCCGTTAGATACTCTTGCCATTCACTGTCGTTTAGCTCAGCTAGGCTACGTCCCTGGAAACTGGGGTGACCATAGATATACAGCAACTCCGTCCAACCGTGCAGATTATTGCCACGGGGCTTGTCGGTGATAAAGCCTTCCTCATCAGCAACAAAAATATGGTCTTTTGTACCGTCAAAATAACCGACCGCAAAAGAGAAGATGGCACGACGGTCGGTCTCATCCTGCATCAGTTTGATGACTCCTGGGTAGCTAAAACTATCAAGTAGTAACTTAACAAATGGCCCCGGAAAGCCTTTTAGAGCCGGGATGAAGAAGCCACGGTCGTCAACGACCAGGTGCTTACCGGGAAAAGCTTTCTTGGCCTGTGAGAGTTTATTTTTTGCAATTGTCTGAATATCCAGATCTCGTCCTTCGTCAAAATCATATTCAACTCGTTGCAAATCTACCCCGAGCGGCTGGAGGAGCTTTCGGAGGCTGGCTAACTTCCGAGTGTTGGAGGTGACGAAATAGATCGTCTTATTCTTTGTCATGAATGATCCTTTCTATTAGTGTCGTGAAGGCTACTTTATCTATATCCAGATCGCCGGACGGTTCAAACGAAAAGTCCGACGTGAACCTTTCGTTTATCATCATAGCATTGAGATCAATCCTAGACATATCTTGCGTAGCGCTTCTCTGATGTAGTCTTTCTGCTGAAGTGGATTGAGTAGTTTTAATATGTATACTCTTTAGGGAATCACCGTATATATTAATCATGTCGCCAACTATCTTGTCGGATGGCGCCGAGCAGATTATAAAATTCATTCCCTGCTCTAATCGAGCAATATAGCTGCCTGGGTCTAGTCCGTAGTAATTTCCATAGATCAATGATTCATCCCACTGACCAGACATTGTCTTTAGTCGGTTGTATGTGTCTGCGTCGACAAAGGTATATTCTATATTATCTTCGTTTTTACGACGCAGTCGCGTCGTCAGTGTATTCATGTACTGTAATTCTTGTGGGAACATTTGCAGGGCGTGACGCACGAGAGTACTTTTACCCGATCCAGACAAGCCACAAACAGCCAGTAAAATACCCGGTTTGGGCTTATCTATAAAGCAAGTCATTGTCTATATCCTCAATTTCTTTAGTGACGCAGTTTTTATACTTATACAAGTATATATTTGATGAAAGTAGCCCTGGATCCTTTGGTAGGTGCTCGTATGTATGGATATCTTTATCTATGTTGACGATTATTAGTCCGCAACTGTAAGCAAATTTTACGATTTCGTACAAACAATCAAGAGTCCATTGCAAGTTTTCGTCTATCGGGTAAACTAGTACGGACACTGAGTTGACAGGTACTGCTTCGGCAACTCGACTCAGCCAAACTTTTGCGCCTTTGCCGTGATTTTTGGATGAATATGGTGGATTTATATAGAACGTATCAGCGCTGATGTGCGGGGGCAGGGCATTTCTTGCATCGTATCTCTCTATGACATAATCGCTAATGTTGTAGCGCATGTAATTTTTTTGTAGACTGGTACATATTCGGGCGTCATACTCGACTACAATTGGGTGAACATCTAAATATCTGCCAAACAGTACTGACATATGGTCATCATCTCCAAGAAATAGAACTTTTTTACTATGAAGTACGGTTCTCATCATATTAACTTGCCGTACCATACTTTCAGGAGTCATAAGATATTGCTCGATACTCATATCGGCTTCTGGACGCAATTTACTCAGCTCCAGCGCACTACATAGAATGGATCTGTACTGGCTCATTGGCTTTATGTGCTTAATATCTTAGTTTCAGATAGCGTATATGCGACGGATGGAAGTGTCTGCTAAATATCGTAACGATATCTAGCGGCTCCTTTTCATTCTTGGTGTATGTTACTAAATCCATATGCAAATATTTACTTTCTGGCCATGTATGCATTGATAGATGGCTTTCTTCTAGTACGTAGAATATAGTTTTACCAATAGGTTCAAATTGGTGGATTCGTCGTTCAACCACGCTAAGGTTGATTTCTCTGCAGAATGCATCACAAGCATCTTCTAGCCATTTTTGAGAATCAAGGGACTTCTCGGGTAAGCCTCGAGCTTCAATAATCGTATGATTGATGATAGGTGTGTCTTCGTCCCAAACGCCTCTGACTTTGTGCCTTAAATCTAAGTTGTAGATGCGCAATGTTGAGTCTTGATCGAGAGCAAGAGAGTAATTTTGGTTATCATGCATACTTGATATCATAATTAATACTGGAACGTAGTTTGTTTGTCAAGTGCTTGACCAGCTATCAGGGCTAGCCTATATTGATAGCAGTGTCAAAGCAACCTCATTCTAATACACCCAGCACCATGCAGCGCAAGCAAGTGGCGATTCGCTTCTTCACTTACGGTGTGATGGCTATAGCCACCGTGGTCGGAGTGATCGTCTGCATCGGCTGGGCGATGGGCTATCGTTTTGACTTGATGTCAGGGCAGCTATCGCAAGTAGCGCTACTGCAATTCAACACCTTTCCGACGGGTGCCGTAGTTGACATAAATGGTGCTAGTCTGTCTACCAGGACACCAACTCGCTCGAATATCAAGACCGGGCAAACTAAAGTCTCGATGTCGCTGACCGGCTATCGAGGCTGGTCTAAAACGGTCTCGGCACTACCTAGCAGCGTACGCTGGCTGGATTATGCTCGACTGGTACCGCAAAATGTCAAGACCGAATCGGTCAAGACCTTTACTAACGTCGTTGACATGCTACCAACGCCTGATCGCAAATGGGCGGCAGTATTGACAAGCGAGTCGACGGGCGATATCGCCCTGGTCGACCTGGCTGATCCGAAACAGATCAGGTTTAGTGCTATCGAGCTTAGTAATCTGCACTTAGCGACTGACGGCGAGAGTAAGTTCAAAATCATCGAGTGGGACAAAGACTCTCGCTATCTGCTGGTCAAGCATCAGCTGGGCGACCAGGCGGAGTATCTGGAGTACGACCGTCAAGATAAGATAACCCGCAATCTGTCAAGCGATTTTGGCTTGGAGCTGACCGAGCTACATTTCTCTAATGCCGGGGGCGATGTGATCTACACCTTGACTGGGGCGGATCTACGCAAGATCAACTATGCCGATAAATCCATCTCGGCGCCACTAGCTACCGGCGTGACTAGCTATGTTCTGCTAGGTGACAGTGGGCGGATCGTCTACCTGAGCAAGAAGGTGGGTGGTAGTAAGACTAGCCAAGTCATTTCGATTTACGACGACGGTAAGATCACTAAGCTCAAGACTTATGATGACGCTAAGACCACTCTGATTGGCTTCTTCCGTAATAATGACATTGATTATCTGGCGGTTGGTCGGGGTGAAATGGTCTCAGTCTACCCCGACCCGCTCAAGCGTCAACGCCAGTCACGCGATTTTAATAAATCGGTAGCTTATCTGAGTAGCCCCGGTGGGATTGATTGGATGAAGGTAAATCCGACGGGACGGTTCGTCCTGGCCGGTAAAGGTAATAAGGTCGTCTGCTACGATGTCGAGACTACCGAGAACTACTCATTTGAGCTGGCTCGTCGAGGCGAGCCGGTCTGGCTGGATGGTTATCACCTGCTGGATGTTAAAAATGGCGTACTCAATATGGTCGAGTTTGACGGGCAGAACGCCCAACACTTGGTTAGTGGGCGCTTGCCTGCCTTCCTGTCGGCTAATGAGAAGCACCTGCTGAGTCTCGATAGCATCTCGGGCGGAGCGGTCTTGCAACGTTCGCAGATGGTTATTGACCAATAGCTGAACTCGAGGAATAGTGCAAGGTGAAGTGGCAGTGCTTACTTACCAAAGATACTTTCCAGCAGGGTCTTGGGCTTGCCGACGATCTGCTTAGCCGGCTTATTGCTGGTAGTCTCTTGGCTCTCGCCGGTGCGATTGGGGTCGGGTGAGACCTGCTCGCCGATCACCAGTAGGCGCTTAGCGATTGAGCCGGGTGGATCGCAGGTTATCAGGGTGGCATAGGCTTTAGACGAGCCAAGATTGACCTGGTCAATCTGATTAGGGTAGATCGATTTGATATCGACCACCTTGTAGGCGTAGCGAGTCTTGCCGTAGTCAAGATAGAATAAGTCGCCTTGTGTCAGCCTATTCAGCTGGACGAAGATGAACTTGTAGTCACCCGGAGCAAAGACATCGGCACTACTGTGACCCAGGATGACGGTATTTCCCTTCTGTCCTGGCGTGGCGGTCGCACCGGCCAGCGGATAATGGACCGGACCATTGCGTAGGGCGACTTGGACGTTATTCTCGCTGAGGTCAGTCAAGCCATAAACAACCGGGGCGTTGACGTTAATCTTGGGGATGATCACGTGGGGACTGGTGCTAATTGGCTGGTTACTGCCACTGCCAACGATGATCGTCTGGGTCGATGAATCGCCGGGGCTGATAAAACTGACTACACCGGCCATCACCACGCTGTTGTATTGTAAGAAGAAAAAGACTAGCGCCACTACTACTGCGCTGATCGCCGGCCAGAACCACCAGTGTCGCTTTGCCTGTTCGGCAGTCTCTTTAACTTTCTCCAGCACTTCCGACTTGAGTTCGTGCTGAACTTCACTCTGGTCAAGCACCCCGTCGTTTTGGCGACTATCGGCTACGGCGGCTTGCTGCTTAGCGAAGCGAGCTTGTTGCTCCTGTAGGGCGGCTATGTAGTAATTCTCATAATACTTCTGATAATAGTTCTGCCACGCCTGATGATAACGCTGGCGAGCTAGATCTTGAGCTTGCTTCTCTTGTTGTTTTTCTTGAGCTCGCTGACGCTCAGTGGACAAGATCTGACCGGCGGCTAACTGGGCATCGTGATAGATGTGATTCTGAAGCCGGGTAGTATTGGTCATTGGCTCGGCGTCGGCAGAATAAGTCACCGTCTGATTATCCTTCATTCGCTTGGTCGGCTTGATCGGGGCGGGCTGAACGGGATGTGAAGTTGGCTGATGAGTCCGGTCATATGGATAGTTAACAACCGGCGTTGCTTCGGGCGGCTGGATGACCTTCTGACTTGACGATCTAGGAATCAGGTATTCTTCACTATCTTGCTCGTTCATCTGATACTATTCTATACCAAAACGAGCCCGACCGCTAATATCAGGGGTGCATATTGTGTTTGACGTACTGGCTGGGCCGGGTCAATAAATACGGCGTTGCTTAGTGCTATGGTGTGCTAGAATAGAAGCGTTAGGGCGAGTGGCGGAATTGGTAGACGCTGCAGACTTAAAATCTGCTGATAGCAATATCGTGAGGGTTCAAGTCCCTCCCCGCCCACCAGGAATTATATTAAATAAAACAGGTAGACAATGAAAATAGAAAAGAATGGCAATGCAAATCAAACAAACGACCAAGAGCAGGTAAATCAGTCTGATGCGCCGTGGTTAGCTTGGTTGAATATTGCGCTGGATGCCTATCAGGAAGATGAGCGATTGAGGGTTGATAGACTCAAGCATGATATTGCATCTGACTCGGATGATGAGACATTAGATAGATATCAGCAAGAGCGGGACTTTCGCAAACCGTCTACCCTACGAAAGGTTGGTCGTGTGACATTAGATGTAATGAGGATCCATCCACAGAGTAGCGAACAACGTCGTGATCGAGAAGCGATGAGCCTAGCTATTAGTGAACACGATGCCGAAATGAAGTCGCAGAGGCGGTGGCGAGATTGGGTGCAAAAGAAGCAAGCTGCGTCTGAGCGCCTGCAGCAGGAGGAGGAAGACAGAAAAGAAGCTGAAGTATTAGAGCGAGATATGGTCGAAGCGGTAGATATAATGTGTCAGAGGTCGCACGAGCTAACTATCGGTCAGCGAAACCAGGAGATAATTGAGCGAGAGATCAACTCGCATCTATTGACTGTTGATAAACTTGAGGAAGAGGTTTTGTCCGGTAGTCACGAAGTGAGCAAAGGAGTGATTGATTATGATGGTGTTCAGATACCTATTTATCATCTGGAGGGTATCCCCTTTTCCATGCTATCTCATGCGGTTGATTTCAGGCGACCTAGCTGGCAGAATGAAGGGCATATCGGAGTAGGCACTTCAAAAGCTTTGTTTAACAATCCGTCGATATGGAGTAAACACGAAGAGGATGCTTTGGCTGATAAGTCTTATGCCTATGATGATTACAATACTCGAGGCAACCTTATATCTGTATCATATATCAATTCAGAGAGTAATATTGATGCCGCATACAAAGGAGAATTGCGCTATGGCTTTAGTAAAACTCCCAGTGGCTCGTTTCTAGGTTTTCAAATTGGCGATGGCGGAACGCCAAATTATATGGATAGTGACGAAATTGATAATTCGGTTAGGAGAATTAACTACAACGAAGTATTGGATGGATTGAACTACCCTCGCCCGGGTTGGGGCGGTTATAACGAAGTGCTGTTAAAACGTTATTCCGATACTGGCCTGCCATTGCTACCGAGCTATATCATAACTGAGTCAGGAGAGATTACCGATCAGGCGCTCCGTCATGCTAAGTATTTCAATATCCCGATCGTTGACATTAATCGTGAGATATATGACAAGAAGTATGAAGACCATATAGAAAAGCTTATTGAGTCGCTTGAGCGAGATGCTGATTATGTGGAGGTGGCGAGAGTGAATGATCTAATACATATGGTCGATTACTCACATAATTGGGACAAGCACAATGATAACTATTGGCGTAGTCGACATTATAAGGAAAGTTATGATGATCCTACTAGAAAGGAGCTGAAAAGGCAGTTTAAAGAGGAGAATGAGGAGAACGACAAGATTAGCGACGATAGGAGCAGGTATATCAATCAATGCATTACCGGAATTAGTCAACTGGAATACGACAAGCGGACGGATTTTATCGTGAGTAAGATAAATGACATTGCAGATGCCTATCGTAAGGCTAACGAGCGAGGTGAGGTGATAAACTATCGTGATCTAGATATTGGCAAGGGTGTTACTGAAGTGAAAGGATTTAATGTTACTTATTATAAATCGCACTCTCAGGGCGAGCTATGCTTGGATGGTCATGAGAAAGGTGTTGAAGGTTGTCCATACATGCTCCTTGACGAGATTCATACCGAGTTTACTCTGCCGTCTAATCTCGGTGCTATCAGTACTGAGATTGCCAACTTCCCCAACCCGGATAACCCCGACGAAAATGATCCGACTTTCGTCAAGCTTGCTAAAGCATTTTTCGAATGCTACGAGGTGGCTAAGCAGAATCGACAACTCGCCAAACCTGAGTCTGATACCGAGCCGGCGCCGGGCTCTCAAGACACTAAAGAGCATAGTGAATCGGGAGATAGCTGATCATTTATCGCAAGGCGATCACCGGCTCCCACTCTGGTTTACCTAGAATTATCGCCAATCACTCCATTGGTTAGTACCGGCTTAGCTCCATTGTTCGTGGAACTATAGCTTCATCTTACCTTTTCGTTAATTCTTCGGTCGGTGATTTCTTAGCCTTTAGCATATCCATATTGTAGCATTTAGGGCTAATAGCCTAGTCCGGCTGATAGTCCGGGTCGAAGTCGAAGTCGAGATAGGCGTACCGACTGGGCTGGTAGGCTAGATAGTCATCTAGACATTGCTTAGCCTTCGCTGAAAGGTCGCCGACTCGTCGTGCCGTGCCGTCGCCCGATAGGACGAGCGGATTGATGTAGCGTCGTTTGGTGACGATGCTTCGGCAGTACTTCCCTGACACTGGAGTGTCGCTACTGTATACTCGCTTTGCTTTCCGGAACTGTTGGAAACGACTCACTAAATACTCGTCGCTGCTACTTAGGATCCGGCTAATGATTTCATCCTCGCTATAGCGGTAGAAGTCGCTTGGCTGGAGTAGCCCTTGCTTAACCATCCGCTTGAGAGCATCGGCGATGAACTGCATAGTTAACTTGTGACGATTTTCGACCCAGCACGGCCACAGCTGAGAGATGGTGGCGATATACTCTTCAGCCACCGGCAGGTGCTGAAAACCCAGTTCGTCGACCCCCTCTTCATTTTGTAGCACGATAACGTCGTCGTAAGTCCGTTTGATCTGATCTATCTCCCAGACACGGTTAAGCACCAGTCCGGCTGAGTAGGAATATTCGAAACGGTCAGCCGAAAGCTTCGGCGTATCATTATCTGCAACGGGATAAAGCTTATAATCATCGACCTGGTCCAGCTTGATGTGGTCACGCTTGAGCAGGTGCATGATCTCGGGAGAATCATTGATCATCTGCGAGGTCTCGACTTCGGTCGCCTCTTGCTTCAGATAATCACCCCGAAAGAAATCGATGCAGTGCTTGAAAGTCGGTGTAGCGATGTCATGGAATAGCCCAGCTAGAGTTTGCTTACGATCCCTAGTGTAGTGCCAGACGATCAGCGCCACGCCTATGCTGTGAGCAAGGTTGGAGTACCAATACTTATTGTGGTAGAGATCGGTATGGTCTGACCCCCAGTTCATGCCGGTTCCTTCGAGGCGCCTCATGGCTGGGGTGTCGATATACTCGGTCAACCAATCGGGGAATTCGGGGCTAAGCACCTGGTAATATGCTTTAACCTCATCGTTCAACCCCTTGATATAGTCACTTGTCATTATTCCCTCCTCTGGTGTGGTTATATTATAGCGCAGCCACAAAGATCGGGCTGACTAGCAGAAGCATCATTGAGAAATCTTTGTCTACCAGGGGGCTATGCGTTATGCTCAAACTTATCCAAGAAGTCTCGCAAGCGATCCAGGATGATATACTCCTTCTTCATCGGTTCGCTTGACTCTAGTAGCTTTCGAGCTTTATCGAATTCCAGCCATTCGACGCCATCATGCTCGGCGTCATGCTTGCCGGTATTCTCCAGTGGGATCATGGCGAAATAGTGAGTAGTCTTATTGAGGTGGACGCCGTCTTTCATGAAATCATCAGTGAAAGCACCCAGGTAGCCCTTTATCTCAGCTCGTATGCCCGATTCCTCCAGTACCTCTCGTCGAGCGTCGTCCTCCAGTGTCTCGTCGTGGTGTAAAGTGCCTTTCGGCAGATGATAGTGTCGTCCATCCGGCCGATTGCGGTAGAGTACTACCACTTCCAACTGACCTTCTCGGTGACGATAGATTACCCCACCCGCCGAGATATGATAAGGCCAAATCTCGGTGTGACGATATTCTGCTGAGTGCATCATATTAACCCTCCTTCGCTTACTACTAATCCAATGCCGCTATGGTGTCCAGTCTATGCTATGCTTACATATTTCATACTACAGGCATAGTACCATGCATGTCTAGAGATTAGGTTCCATGATGTGACGGTACTTCGGCCAGCACTTGCCTGATTTCGTCGGTAGACTTACAAGCGTAAAGCTTCGCTCGTAAGTCGCCGGCGCCATCAAAATCACGAATGTACACCTTGAAGAAGTGCTTGAGCGAGTCGAAATTGCGGACTAGCTCGGGTCGCTCAGCGGGCATGATCAGGCGATATTTATCGTACTGATCTAAGTGATAGCGGAATAGGTCAAGCAGTTCGGACCGGCTGTGCGGTCTGCCGGAGCGGTCAAAGCAAAACGGATTACCGAAGACGCCTCGTCCAATCATGTATCCATCTACGCCGGGATACTGATGATAGAGCGCAGTGATCCGGGCATAGTCGGCGATATCGCCGTTGATGACCAGTCTGGTCGGTGGCGATAGCTGGTCTCGCAAACTGACCAGCTCGGAGATCAGCTCGTAGTGGGCTGGGACTTTGCTCATCTCCTTGCGGGTACGCAAATGGACTGTTAGGCAGGCTAGCTTCTGACTAAGTAAAAAAGTAATCCAATCCCGGTACTCCGCTACTCTCGTTAGCCCCAGCCTGGTTTTAACTGATACCGGTAGTCCGCCCTCCTTGGTAGCAGAGATAATCTGCTGGGCCAGCTGACAATTACCGATCATACCTGAGCCGGCACCGATCTTAACTACATCTTTAGCGGGACAGCCCATATTAATGTCTATCCCGTCAAAGCCCTGCTCTCTGAGAGCGTGACTCATGATGGCGAAGTGATCTGGCTTAGTTCCCCAGATCTGAGCCACGATGGGTGCTTCACTGGCGTCGTGCGCCAAGCGACCGACGGTGGAAAAATTGCCCTGCTCGCTGCAGAAGCTGGCGGTATTGGTAAACTCGGTCACAAAGACGTCGGGGCGAGCCGCCCGAGCGACGACATGACGAAAGACGATGTCGGTCACATCTTCCATCGGAGCCAGCACACTGAAAGGTGATGGTAGCTTGGCCCAGAAGTTAATCGTGTTCAATCAGCCACCTTTCGAACTGTTTAGTGCCGGTTAGCGACCGGGCGAACTGGCTGACATCCGGGAAGTCGAGATTAATGATTCTCCTATAGACCGCTTGAACTAGCTTGGTGAATTCTGCCATGTCGGCTAGCCGGCCGTAGTCAAATACCGGTGCGATCAATTGTCCGGTCTTAGGGTCGGGTACGACGAATTCGATTACCCCTTCGGTGACTTGCCAGTCGTGATACTGATTCGAGCTTTCAAAGAGTAATTTGTAAAACATTAGCTGGTTGGCATAGGCATGGATGCTATCTTTATTGATCGAGCTAAAGCTAGGGAAAAACTTGCCGGTCTTGTAATCGGTGATGATAGCTCGGCGTTTGTGGCTATCTAGCTCGACGGCGTCCAGCTTGCCGTTTAGCCTGACGCCGTCAGAGATGGTCGCCTCCAGTCTGAGCTCGGCTCGCTGATTGGGGCGAAAGCTCTCGGAGCGTTTTTTATAGTAGGCGTCTATTATCGCCCTACCTTTGGCTGACCATTTTTGGGCAGTGGCTTCATCTAAGCTGGTGGTACGGAAGCTAGTTTGAAAGACTTGATAGGTCTGCTCGATCGGTGGCAGCTTGCCGGGGTGGTCTTCGCTACCGGCGTAGTTGTGTAGGCTCTGCATGACGGCATGGATGGCGGTGCCGAATAGCTGGTTGACGGTCTGAACTCCGGGTAGGCGCAGGAGCCTGTCGAGCAAGAATCGCTCGGGACCACCATAAGTCAGGTCAGTAAAGGCGTTCAGGTCGCTGGCTGACAAGGAGTAGCTGCTCAATCGGTCGGCTAGGAGTGACTTCCGGTCGAGATTACTGTCTAAGAGGAAGCTAAAAGCACTGGTGGCTAACTCCTTGGTGGCTTCGGGTGTATCCGGCTCATCTAGGCCGGTCGCCGGGATGTAGTCCAGGGCGTATTCCAGCTGATTCAGCTCCTTACTGCCCCGGCTGGAGTGTGATGATAGATGAAGCTGGCGCATGGCTCTGGTGATGGCGACGAAGAATAGACGGCGCTTTTCGTCGTCGGTAGTGCCGGCATTATCAAGGGGTAGATTAGGTGGCAGCTTGATCATGGCATTTTTCTCTCTGCACTTACTTCCCCACTCCTCACTCTCGGCGTCTATCAGGTAGACGGTGTCGAATTCCAACCCTTTGGCTCTGTGGGCGGTCATTAGCTGGACGCCTTCAGTAGTGCCATAAGTGACGACCGAGCTGAGGCTCTCGTTAAGCGCCTGATATCTGTCGGCAAATTTCAGCAGGTCGCTCAAAGTATTTTTGCGGTCAGGCCGGTACTGCTCCAGAGCTTGGCTCAGGGTGGTATAGTCGCCGAGGAAGTTTAAGTAGGCTAGGCTGTCTTGGGCTAGCTTATCTGCTCCAAAATAGTACCGGTAAATCGGCGAGCGATATTTTTTCTCAGCCAAAGATACCGGGTCGTCCGGTCGGTCTGCCCCCCAATCGTCTTCGTCGTTCGGCAGCCCGGTAATCCCCATTAGCTCGGCACACATTACTTCTAAGGGGCTATCTAATGAGCGTTGCGCCTGCTCTTTGAGCCAGCTAATTAGGCGGGGCTGGCGCTTGGCGATAGCCTTAAACCAATTACCCCACTGCGCCTCGGTGTCCAGGCTGATCTGGTAAAACTCTTCCCCGCTGATACCGAAAGCCGGGCTGGCAATAATATGCGGCAGATAAGCATTAGCATCGGTGATATTGTTGTGAGCGATGCAAACTACCGCTCGGGCTAAGTTAAGCAGCAGCTTGATCAGCTCGGAATCAAAGACATTTTGCTGGTGCTGGTAGGTAAAAGGAATATCGAGAGTAGTCAGGAAGTCGGTCAGCTGAACCAGGCTCTTGTGGCGACGAGCGATGACGGCGATCTGAGCCGGCTTCACCCCCTGATCAATTGCTTGTTTGATTCTGCCGGCAACATGGCTAAATTCACCGGCCTGGCTGGTGGCAATCGTCCAATCAATCCGGCACTTGTAGTCGCTATGGTGAGCCACTAGCTGCTTAGGAGTGCCGTCGGCATTAGTTAGACGCTCGGTGATATCGCCGGCTACCTGCTCTGCCAGCTCAATGATGGCGGTACCGCTACGATAATTAGTCTGCAGGTTGACCTGGCGCAACTTAGGGTAACGGCGAGTAAAGGTCTGAATATTGCCGATATCTGCTCCCTGGAAGCGATAGATGGCCTGGTCGTCGTCACCCACCACCATCAGATTAGGCTGATCGTCATAGTCAGTCAGTAGATGAAGCAGGCGCATCTGCGCTTCATTGGTATCCTGAAATTCGTCGACCATGACATATTGATACTGCTCCTGCAGGGTGGCTTTTAGCCCGGGATGTTCGGTGATTTCTTGAATCACCCTGAGAATCATATCGTTAAAGTCGTACAGCTGGCGCTCATCCATTTTAACTAAGTATTGACGATAGATGTCCAGGGCAAGCTTAAGCTTACGACAATGCTCGGTGATCTTTAGTGTCTTGGTACCGTTGTCGCTATTACCGACCCAGCGATTCTTGAAGGTGGTGATTGGCTTGGTGCTACCATCTTCACTAGCTGTAGTATAAGCCTCTGCTAAGTCATTAGCCATGATCTGAGCTAGAGTCGGAGTAATGGCCTGGGCTAACGGCGGGGTCTCTGTGGCGAGTCGGCGTAGCTCGACTAGTAGGTCATCGCACTTAGAAATAGTTTTCTTGCTGATACTCTTAGTAAATACTTCGTTGATGGTGGGCTCTATATCGGTGCAGAAGTCCAGATCTTGATCAACCAGCTCTTCCAGCTGGTCAGGGTTTAGCCCCGAGTTCTTAAAGTCGCTGATGAGCTTCTGTATAGTCTTTAGATAGATTGGCTGACCGTTAGGGTTGAGCGTGGCTAGGGGGTTGTCGTAGCTGAGTCCGGCTATGATTTCAGTCAGAATCTCGGCCTGAGTTAGCTGGTCGGCCGGCTGATAGTTGGCGCCGCTGTAAAAATACTCACCGAAGCGCCCGATAATCGTCGAGCCGAAGCTATGAAAAGTTTGGATCTCTACCTGATAAGCCGTCGAGCCGATGATCTGAGCCAGGCGTTTCACCATATTAGCCGAGCCGGAGTCGGTGAAGGTCAAGCAGAGGATGTTTGATGGGTCGGCATCGGTCTGATGTAGGATATTGGCTGTCCGTACGGCGAGAAGCTCAGTCTTGCCGGTGCCCGGTCCGGCCACCACCATTAAGGGGCCACTGATGATATCGACGGCTTGTCGCTGCTGGGCATTTAATCCTTTAAGACGCCTACGAAACTCAGCTTCATAATCCATGACTATATTCTACCCTATCTTGGGTGGTTGCATGTAGGTTACATGAGTGGCTTTTCTGAGCGACTAGCTAGATTGTTTCATGACACGATTAATTTTTTCTTTTAGCTCGTTTATAAATTGCTTGTCGAATTCTTTTTTCTCGCTATCGGTCATCTCATCCCATGTCTTATTGCGGTTATATGACTCAAAGGCCGCTCCAATAGGATACCCGGAGTTGTTGTATGGACGTCGCAATTTGTCCTTATTAAGAAATCCATTATTCACGTTATAAACGATTTCGTAAGCTCCGTTTGGTGCGACTATGGCAACACATTGTTTGAAGTAGCAATCATAGTTCTTTAGATTCTTGGTCTTTTTCTGCAGGAACTTCCAAAATGCTTCATTACTAGTGCTTTCCGGTAGTTCACCACCCCATCGGCGTAGCGCTACGCCCGGTTCACCATTCAGCTCTTTAATAAAGAAGCCGGTATCATCACCGATCGACACCTTGCCCGTTGTAACTGCGTATGCCCTGGCTTTGGCGATGGCATTATCCTCAATGGAATCAATACCTTCCGGAACGTCAATCTTAATGTTGTCTGATTTGGGCGATGTCAGCTTATATTCGTCTCCAAGGTAGAGTTTGTAGTCGCTGAGCTTGGACATGTTGCCGGTCGCCACAAACACTTCTTTACCGTCCGAGGCGCTTGCGCCGGTAACAATAAATGATGGTCTTTCTGTCATAATGTTCTTTCTTGAGTGGTATTGCTACCATTGATTGTTTAAGACAGATTTATTTATAGCATAAAGCGGCGCAGCTGCAAATACACTTCTACATTAATGCCTTAATTGCTCTGAGTTAGTGTGCTTTGACGGCTTAAGTATTGCTGGCGCTAACAGGCAATCATACGTTGCAATTGTCTGATAGTATAAGGTTGCTTACCTGCTAGCTGCCAGCCAGTTTGGGCTATCCAATAAGGATGGCTACCCTATAGCGCAAGCCGTTGTACGCAAAGAAGATAAAACGATTGCTACATATGCAGGCGCTGATAGCCAAATCTAGCCAGCTCGGGGGCGATATCTTCATAACTCTTGCCGGCCAGCAAACCGCCGGCGATAAAGTCTTCTTGAGTAACATCTGCCAGGATAAAGTCGGGCGGAGTAAACGACGCTTTGGCGTCAAGCGAATCGAATTCGAAATCAATTAGCACTAGCCCGGCTAACTTGCCGGTAAAAACGTCAAGCTCGGCTTTACTACCGTCAATCTGCATCTTATACCGATCCTTAGCAACTCTCTTTTGGCTAGCTATAGCAAGTGCCTCGAATTCATCTTTGCTTAGGCTAATGGTCTGCTCCACCTGAGCCGAGGCGTCGCCATCCTTGATGGGTGTCTTCTTGGTTATCTCGCAATGGTTATCTTGCCGACGTAAACGCAAATGAGCATGACCCGGGGTATCAGGAATGTAGATATCTAGCAGATGGCTGGGTGATACACCGGCAACCTCTTTCGGTATTGATTTAACCAGATAAGTTAGCTCTAGTTCAGTTTCCACGTAATAGTCCTCCGTTATTTTGTTGAATGTAATTACATACTTTTCTAAATCCAGCGATATATTTATTGGCTTTATCGCATGACCCTGCCTAATCTCCAAGCAAAACGAGTAGTGCTATGTTTGTAGTATCATGAAAGACCAAACAGACAGCACTACCCATAACCATAATAACACCATATGTCAGCTTGGTAGGCACGCTCATCATATTCGGTTTTGCACTACCCATAACCATAATAACACCATATGTCAGCGCCGGATATGTTAAAATTACGGTAGTTATGAATGATCAGCTGTACGATGAAGTTAGCTTAGAACGCCGTATCTATGAGGAGTTTAAGCTGGATACTAAGATTCAGTCGATCATCGTCCGACAGATACCGGCCGGTCGCAGTGCCGTGGCGACTGTCTTTCTGAGTGAAAAACACCAGCTATACTGCTTTATTGATTCGCCGATGCGTCTGACTTTGCGAGACGCCCGCAAAATCGTTAGTCGGATGGGGCTAAAAGCACTGAAGTACCTGCCACCCCATGACGACGAAGCGTATTTCGACACCGTCGCTAGAGACAAGTTCAACGCCATGTTTCCGGGTAGAATGGTGGTGACCAGCGAAGACCTCTTTTACTACAAGACGATGGCGCCCTACTGCCCCGCCCTGGTACAAATAGGAGAAGTGATCTGCGGTGTGATCAAGCAATACGACCCCACGGCGGTGGGTAGCTGGCGGCCTAGTGTCAAATTTAGCTATCGGCGCTTACAGACTAGCTAGGTGTTTTTCTTCTTGTTTGATGATTTACTGCCGGATTTTGGTGCAGTCTTAGCAATTCTCTTGGTCTTGCTGATCTTCGGTTTAGCAGTTTCTGTTCCTGCCTGGTCGGTCGGCTTGTCGTCGTACGCTACTTGGTCGGTAGTATCTGCTTGCGGTTTAGGCTCTTCATCTTCGCTGTGGCCAACCGAGGTACGATTAAACCACCGCTCTGTATGGCGGTGCTTGGCAATGCGTAGCCCGACTACCCCGATAATGATGGGTATGATACCGGTTGCGGCGATACTACCGGAGGCAAAGATAGTCTGACGGAGCGTCTTTTTGCCCGAGTTCTGGTGGTCGGGCAGATAGGCATTATTAGCGGGGTGATTCGGGTCGTACTTGATCTTGACTGACTGTCCACTATGAAGGCGACATTTATCGGTGGTTGGTTCGCCACGATAGCCTAGGATGGCGGTATACTCATCGCCTTTGATCCGAAAGCGATAATCTACCTGGCAGGCCTGATTGTTGCGACCACGTTCGTCGTCGCCGATGCCGGTTATCTTATTCACACTGATTACCCGGGCATTTGTCTCCTTGGTGCGCCTGGTCGAGGCTTGATATTGCCAGATGGTGACGACGGACAGCAGCAAGGTAGCCAACCCGATCAAGATCAAGATCTGGCAAGCGGGACGAAACATTATCCCGATGAGACGACGGCTGGTGCTGTGCGTCACGGACTAATCCCTCTCTGACTTCGCTTTCTGCTTGCGAGCGGCTCGCTGGTCCTCCTCTAGAGCATCCTCTTCAATCTCGAGAGCTCTATGAATAGCGACCAGTCCAACGAAGCCGATGCCTAACGGTAAAGCACTAATGATAGCTGTGGCAACGGCGATGAAGAGTAGCCACTCTTCATCTTTTTGATTATCACCATAGGAGTTGTTAGCCGGGTCGAGCTTATCGTAGCGAATGGTGGCTTGCTTTACCTGACTGACTTCACGGTACTTGCCCGGCTGTGATTGTCCTGCTGTCTCGTCAGCAGTCTTGATGTAGCAGCCGGCGTAATTGATAGCCGGTTGCCAGCCGGTCTTGCTGCTATACTCTTTGTCGCCAAGCTTGAAGTCATACTTCACCCGACAGCTCTCATTGCCGTAGCGGTCAGTCGTGCGCCTCACCCCTCGGATGGTTGCCTTGGCGGCGGTGGTACGCTTAGTGTAGGCGACGTAGTTGTCGGCGATGGTAAGAGCCTGGTACAGCCCAAAGACACCGACGACTACTAGCGTGACGCAGATAATGCGGTAGATGGTTCGGGCGACGATGCTCGTGCGAACGTGTTGTTGTAGTTTCTTCTTTCTTCCCCTTGTCATAATAGTCTGATTCTACCACGCCAGGCTATTTATAGCTATCGCCTGTTAATCTTCAAACTTCAGCTCGGCTACTTTCTTGATATCCATGCCTATTCTTCTATATAGCTCTGTGGTATTCTCTGCCACCAGAGTTTGCTCAGAGTAGCCAAGACGAGCGGCGGTTGCTATTACCTCGGCCGAGTTGGTCGCCTCTATCTCGACGTATGGCTCTAGCTTTGGCCAGCTGTCAATGGCGATCTGGACACCGTCTAATTGATATTCTTCTCGCTTGTTCTCTTGGTAGCCTCGTGGCTTTATGCCAATTTTTTCTAAGATTTTGAGAGTGGTAGCAAGATCTGACACGGTAACTTCCCATTCATTAGTGCCGTCTATGGTGCTGCTATTTATCTCTTTGACTGTTAACGTAGTGGACTTGCCGTCTGATCGGAGGCGCACCCAACGATCCGGCGATGCCGGTATGGTGTCGAAGACGTAACGACGAAAGTGATAATCGCCGACCTTGGTTGCACCGATTTTCTTGAGCCTGCGCCGAATCATTGCCGGACTAATATTTATAATCTTTGCTTCGTGCTCTATATCTGACATGTGCCTATTATCTCACAAATGCGGTCGTCAGCCCTACTTGGTGACTCGCCCTACTCTGCCCTGAGGTCGCTGGCGGGTGGGCGATGGGTGTTGCTGATGATTGGCTGGATACTGGCGATTAGCGCCACTACGATGACGCTGAGGTTGACGAGTGCCAGCTGAGCCAAGGCTGATTCGTCGATGACAAATAGCTTGATCTGTGATGACCCGCCGATGATGCTGACTGACGACCGAGCGATGGCGGTAAGCCTCGGAGCGAAGACCTGGTCGATGGCGACCGATACGCCTATGCCGATAATCCCGGCGATGATGATAGTCAAGATAGCCAGCATCAGGGCGTACACCAGGTATATCAGAGTGATGTCTCGGCGCTTGGCGCCAATAGCCCGATAGACGGCGGTCTCTTGCCGACTCTCGGAGATGATTCGAGAGATGGTAGTCCAGATGATGATGATAGCCAGTCCGGCGATGACAGCAGCGATGATGGTGATGGTCTGCCTGAGTTGTCTCGCCAGTTCGTCAAGTACCAGAAAGTTGACACCGTATTGCTCCGCTACATAGGGCTTGCTACTGTCGCTAGCCCTTTGCTCAGTCGTGGTTTGTTCGGTCATGAACCGATGAGCCTGCTGAGCAGTAGCAAACTCCAGTAGTCCGTAGGGAAATTGCTTGGCAAGCCGGTCGGGTAAGTCCAGAGTGTCAAGTATATCTGGCTTTTCGCCAACGATATTGTCAAGCTTCTGCTTGGTCGGCAGGCGGCTATAGAGATTGGCCGGGATGAGCGCCATGTTATTGAAGAATGGACGAGCAGCCAAGATTGACTTGCCGATACCGATAAGATCCTTGCCGTTGTCGTCCTGTGTGTTCGACTCGTTAGACACGCCCACAACTTGCATGGTGATGAGCTGATGGTACGGCAAAATTGGCTCGCCTTGGCGTTGTTTGAGCAGATTTTGCTTGTCTTGCTCTGCTTTCTGTTCGGCGGTGCGCTTATCGGCAATGATGGTGATATCACCACAAGGTGTGGTCGGTAGACGATAATATAGCCCCGCCCCATCGGTTGGCACCCAGGCGGTCTTCGATTTATTGGCATTACTACTATTAGAATCCTTGGAATCAGTACCGGCTAGCTCATTTCTCGCCTGCTGAATCTTAGTCAAGATGTCCTGCTCGACTTTATTGCGATGGCAGATCTGATAAGTGAGGCCGCTCGCTTTAGTCTTGATCTGTTTGAGCCAATCCACCCTGGCCCGATCATCAGTGGGTGGCTGCGAGCTAACACCAAGCTGACGGGCGAATTTCTTAGCTAAGTGAGCGGCGGGGATGACTACCGGGACACCCTTGAGCCGACCATGATAAGTGATATATTTGTCCGTCATTTTACCGGCGGCGCCGGTGTAGTGGGCGGAGCTGATCGGGTTGTCGTCATAGATTAGTTTGCTATCTACCCAGTCTTTGAGCTCTTCCTTGCCATCCACGATTAGCTTGGTGTCGATGAATTTGTAGAATAAGTCACTATTGGGGCTGGGATAATAGCCGGTGGAGCCGTACTTCTTGGCGGTGGCAATTAGATTGGCTGTCTTATTAGTAGCTGACTTAGCCCATCGCTCATATTCTCGGCTAAATAGTTGCTTGGTGATACTGGAACTATGATCAATGGTGACTTGGTACTTGGTTGGCTCACTCTTGTTGCTGAATTCGTCAAACTTAAGTGCCGGCGCATCTTCGCCGGGGTCATACTTTAGCCCTTGCGCCTGATATTGCTTACTCTTGGCAGCCCGATATTGGGTTTCGAAGTGCCTGACCTCGTCGATGGTCCGGTGAGATGGATTGTTGAACTTGTCGATAATCTTATTGGTCGGGATGTTGGCGTTGATGGCGACCTGATAGCGCTTGCCGCCTACCTCTTTGATGAAACGATCCAGGCTGGTGACGACTCCGTTAGCTATGACAATCGTGGCGATCAGTACACCGAAGAGTAGCCCCGAGGTGATCAGTGACAGAATGGTCAGTCGGCGCTTGGTGTGGAACTTTGCCTTAGCGAGGCGAATAGCGTTCAGAGCCTTGATCATAGCACCTCCGCTTTCGTCTCTGCCGGTCGGTTGGGGGCGGCTGTATCTCTGACGATCATCCCGTCACGTAGCTCGATGACTCGGTCGGCTTCTCCGGCAATCTGTTGATTATGGGTGACTATCACTACTGTCGTACCGAGCTGACGGTTAATCTGATGAAAGATGTCGGTGATGGTCCGACTGTTCGCCGAGTCCAGGTTGCCGGTCGGTTCGTCAGCTAGCAATATGCTAGGGCGATTGATGATGGCCCGGCAGATGGCGACTCGCTGAGCTTGTCCGCCCGATAGTTCGCTCGGCAAGGCGTCTATCTTCTCATCAAGTCCGACGGCATAGAGAGTCTGGCGAGCCTTGTCTCGGGCTTGGTTGTAGGGCTGTCCGGCAAACATCGTCGGCACTACGACATTATTGACGACGGAGAGGAACGGCTGGAGGTGAAATGCCTGGAAAATGAAGCCGATGCTGGTGCTACGCAATTGACTCAGCTGGTTGTCATTGAGTCTGGCGATATCTTGCCTATTGATGTAGACCTGGCCGGCCGAAGGCTTCTCCAGAGCGCCGATTAGCCGTAGCATAGTGCTCTTGCCACTACCACTTTCTCCGGTGATAGCGACAAACTCGCCCGGCTGAATGCTTAACGATACATTCCTTAGGGCGGTTACTGTCTGACGCCTCAGCTGATAAGATTGGCTAACTTGGCTCAGCAATATGGCACTACTGCCACCGGCTACTTTTTGGTTTACCTCTTTCCCACCTGCCATTACTGATTATTAGTATAGTCCAGGTCTTCAGCCGTGGCAAGCTCATAGGCTAACTGGAAGCTAATTCCAGTACCACTAGGTTCTCAATGTGGGGTGTGCGAGGGAAGAAATTAAACGGTTGGCAAAGGATGGGGCGATAAACTGAGCCGAGACGGGCGATGTCTCGAGCCTGGGTGACGGGATTACAGGAGAGGTAGATAAGACGAGGCGGCTTTACCTCGGCTAGACGGGTAACGAGCTTGCTATCCAGCCCGCCCCGAGGTGGGTCGACGATGATGGTGGCCTCAGGTGTGATATACTCTAACGCCTCTTCGGAACGGGCGTGTATAGCGGTGATATTAGGGTGATCACCGGGTAAATTGCGCTCCAGCTCGCTAAAGGCATGGCGATCAGTCTCGACCAAAACCAACCGGCGGTCACGAGCCACCGATAGCCCGATAGTACCGACGCCGGCGTACATATCTACGACTTGGTCGGTGGTGATGAATGGCTTGATGGTCTGTAGCGCCAGCTGATAGACCGGCAGGTTGATCTGGAAGAAGCCGTTTGGCGAGTAGGTATAGCGGTGCCCTAATATAGTATCGCTAAGCTGTTTCATCTGAGGATGAGGCTGGTTCATAGCGAAGAGAGCGCTGCTAACCTGCCCCGCCTGGTCGCACCTGATCATGATTGACTGATAGTGGCGGGCTTGAGCTCCGGTGCTATTGAGCTGATCGATCAGGCGATTAGCCTCCTGCCAGATTTCGACTCGTTCTATCGAGCTATGCTGTACGGCAATCTTACGATGGCCACCCCGCCTGTGAAAAGCCGGGTAGATGCGCTCAGTCTGATGATCCCACCACAGCGAGTACTCCATCTTGTTGCGGTAGTGATAATACCGCCCATCGCTGACGATTTCGTTTGGCTCGATCTCCACCCGGTGCTGACGGAAAGCTTCTTTGACTAGTGCCACCTTATGCCGGCTTTCTGCAGACTCAGTCATGATCTGCCAGGGTGAAGTGGCGAGGAAGCAATCATCTCTCGGGACGATCCGATCGGGCGACGGCTTGATAATCTCGGTGGTGATGGCTTCGGCGTGAGTTTTCTTCAGCTTGGTTAGCCGGATTAGAGCGGTCTCACCCGGTAAAGCTCCCCAGACGAAGACTTTCCTACCATCAGCTAGGTCGCCGATAGCTTGTCCGCCCGGAACCAGCTGCTCCAGCTTGACCACCTCCTTAATGACCCGCTTCACGTCTCTGACCCAGGATGATAAAACTAACCGGCTCGACGCCGATCTCGTTCTCGACCGGTTGAGGATTCTGCCACAGCCAGGTGTCATTAGTGGTTGCTAGAACCTGCCATTCACCGGCAAGGTTAAGGAGATGAGGCGCTTGATTGCGATTGTAGACGACCATCAGCTTAGCCCAGGGCGGCGAATGGTCTTGGTCGTCATTGTCTAGCGAATAGCCGACTACGCCGGGGGTGTGCCAACTATCATATTGACGCCGATGGGCGCTCGGTGATTTGTCGTAGAGAGCGGGTAGCTGCTGACGAAGAGAGATTAGCCCTCGATAAAACTCGGCTAGCGACCGCTCCTCGCCTACCCTACTCCAGTCGAGCTGACTAAGCTCGATCGGTGAGCGGTAGGAGTTGCTCTGGCCGTGCTTGGTCCGACGAAAAGTCGAGCCCGATAGCATGAAGGGTCGCCCCTGGCAAGTCAGATAGATGCCGACGGCGAGGCGGTACTGTCTGCGGCGCAGCGACTCGTCGGGCGTGGTGCTGGTGAGCTTGTCCCAGAGAGTCTGATTGTCATGAGCAGAGACGTAGTTGATGATCTGCGCCGGGCTAGCGACGTCTGAGCCTTCGCCACACCAAGCCACAGCACTCCTCAGGATTTCTTCTTCTTTGTCTGCCGCTCCATTGACGAAGCCGGCTTCCGCTATATTGCCGGCTGACCCTTTAATGGCATCCCTGGTCTTGTCGCAAAAGATACCGATGCTGTGACTAAGGAGCTTAAGGTTGTCTCGATTAGCCAGTGGCTGTCCATCCATAGCTGTGCTACTATCGGCCACCCAAGGCTCGCCGTAGATGAGCTTCTCACCTGCTCCAAACTGCTGGTCAAGGAGACCTTGGATCCGGTTCATCAGCTCTACTGTCAGTACCCCCATCAAGTCAAAGCGAAAACCGTCGAGGTGGTACTCGTTTGCCCAGTAGAGGACGCTGTCGGTAATGTATTTGGCTACCATTGACCGCTCGCTGGCCAGATCGTTGCCACAACCCGAGCCATTGGTAAGCTCACCGTCCTTGGTGCGATAGAAGTAATAAGGCATGGTCTGCTCTAGCGCCGTATCCAGGCTCCAGGTGTGATTGTAGACTACGTCCATAACCACTCGAAAGCCCTGCTGGTGGAGTGCCTGAATGGCTCGTTTGAGCTCTCTGATGCGCACCTCGCCGTGGCATGGATTAGTCGAGTACGAGCCCTCCGGCACATTGTAATTAACCGGGTCGTAGCCCCAATTAAACTCGCTGCCGCTTCGCTCGTCGACCGAGCCGAAGTCATAGATGGGCATGAGCTGCAAATGGGTAATGCCGATATGCTTGAGGTAAGCCAGCCCCGTCTTGGTCTGACCGTCACTATTCAGGCTGGTGTCGGGGATAGCCAGGGCTAAGAACTTGCCTCGCATCGGCTCGGCCCAGCCACCGGCCGGATCGGACGAAAACTCCTTGATGTGTATCTCGTCAATGATTTGCTCCGGCGTGAGCTCGGGTGGGCGGTCGTTTAGCCAGTCGAGCGGATTGGTCCGGCTGAAATCTACCAGCATAGCTCGCCTGCCATTGATGCCGGTGGTGCGAGCGTAAGGGTCACCGGCTTGATGAGTCTCGCCGTCAATGGTGATGGTGAAGTCGTAGTAGATGCCATGAAAGCTACGGGGAGCTGACCACACCCAGACGCCGTTCGCCTGTTCAGTCATAGTGGCTTGCCAGTAAGGCTGACCAGACTGTTTACCGTCGTGGTAGAAGTTGAGCTTGATGGCCTGGGCGACCGGACTCCATAGCTTGATCACGGTCTCCTGCTCCGTCACGGTAGCGCCGAGATCATTGCCGTCATAATAGTACTGCTGATGAAAGTCAGCTGAGTCATATAGATCTGCCCACTGTTTGATCGTTCTCACTAGCTGAATTATACCACGGCGCAGGCTCAGGATATGATAAACTAAAGCTAGTTATGGTGACCAATAAGTCTGAGTCTAAGCCGATTATTTCGTTGCACCGAGTGACCAAAGTGTATGGCAAGGGCGACAATGCCGTCGAGGCGCTGCGAGGTATCGACCTGGATATCCGCTCGGGCGAGGCGATAGCCATCATCGGTAGAAGCGGCAGTGGCAAGTCTACCCTGGCTCATGTCATGGCAACACTCGATAGACCGACTAGTGGCAAGGTATTGATTAATGGCTCAGAAGTCGGACGGCGCTCCAGGCGAGCCTCCAATCGTCTACGCAATCAGGAGATCGGCTTCGTCTTTCAGCAATTCTTTATGAATGCTAGAGATAGCGTCTTAGACAACGTCATGCTACCGATGATGATCGCCGGGATTCGTCCCAAGCTGCGTCGCAAGCGGGCGCTTGATGCCCTGGAGACGGTCGGACTACTGGACAAGGCTTACGCTCGGGCGAGCGATCTGTCGGGCGGGCAGAAGCAGCGAGTTTGTATCGCTCGGGCAATTGTCAACAAGCCCTCTATCATCCTGGCTGATGAACCAACCGGCAATCTGGATACGGCAACCAGCCGAGTGGTGGAGGATATGCTCTTTCGGCTTAATCAAGAGCGAGGTATCACCCTAGTCATTGTCACTCACGACCCGGACTTAGCTCGGCGTTGCGGTCGGCAAGTTCGGATTGCTGACGGTCGAGTCGTCGGTGATCAAAAGGAGCGAAAATGAGGCTTACGGATATTATCAAGCAAGCGAATCATAACCTATGGCGTAATCGCTCGAGGACTATCTTGACCACTCTGGCGATCACGGTTGGCTCGTTAACTATCATGTTGACCGTCGGTATCAATGCCGGAGTTAATGGCTATATCGACAAGCAAGTCAAGAGTACCGGCGGCAACGATATCATCGAAGTCATGCCTAAAGGTATAGCCGATCGGATGTCGAGCATGATGACACTAGGGGCAACTGAGGTGCAGGAATACCGAAGCGGTCAGGAGCAGAGTCAGCAGGTATCGTTGACTGCTCGTGACTTAGCTAGAATTAGGCGTCTCAAGGGGGTCAAGCTGGCTAAGCTAAGTGACATTCTCTACCCGAGCTATATCACTCGTGATCAGGACGAAGCCAAGAAGTATAAGCTGACGGTCGGACCGCTAGCGACCAGTAGTATCAAGCTAGATCTAGCAGCCGGTCGTAGTGTCCGGATTGATGGCCCGGAGGCGGAGGCCATTCTGCCCGATCGCTATCTAAAGCCACTTGGCTTTAGCTCCGCTAAGCAAGCGGTGGGTCGGACGGTTCGAGTGGGCGTACCGCACCAGCTGAGTGGCCGGATAGATGAAGTGAAGATCAGAATAGTCGGTGTGCAGAACCAGAGTATAGTTGGCTTTGGTAGAGTCTTCCTGAACGATGCTGCGACACGACTGATCAGGAGCGCTTACCTGACCGGCATGCCTGAAGTCCTACGAAGCCAGCATGGCTTGATCATCATCCAGGTCAAGCCCGGCTACGAGTCGAAAGAAAAACTGGCTCAGATCAAGCAGGAGCTGGCCAATATGGGCTACAGCAGCATCTCTGAGGATGATTACATTTCGTCGATAAAGCTCTTCTTTAACGCCATCACGGTGATCCTAACTATCTTTGGGGTGATCGCTCTGATCACTGCTTCGATCGGCATAGTTAACACCCTGCTGATGTCAGTGCAGGAACGCACCCGTGAGATCGGTCTGATGAAAGCGATGGGTCTAAGCTCGGGGCGGATCTTTGCTCTATTTAGCCTGGAGGCGGTAAGTTTAGGCTTCTGGGGCGGAATGCTGGCGGCTGGTCTAGCGGTGGTGATCAAACAGACGGTTAATCCGTGGGCGGGGCGCAACTTCCTGTCCGGTTTACCTGGCTTCAACCTAATCGAGCTTAACCCTCTCTATGTCGGGGCGATCGTAATGATAGTCATGGTGGTAGCTTTCCTAGCCGGTACTCTGCCGGCTAAACGAGCGACCAAGCAGGATCCCATCCGGGCTTTGCGCTACGAGTAATAGTAATAGCGTGCCGGGTAGATCACGTGCAGGGGGCTTATGGGCGAAGCCGGCTAAAGCTAAATTAGCTTGCGTGTCGGTGACGTCTCTTTGACTAAGGTGGCGGCTTCCTTACTCACCACACCTACATTGACTAACTAGTCATCTGAGCGAAAAAGGTAGTGGAGATAATCTCGCATCATCCTGGCACCACAAATGGTGGCGAGGTAACTGGCCAAGGTGGTGGCGACGGCGTCGCTCCAGCGATCGTCATGGCGACAGATATTGATGGCTTGGCGCAGGCGACTGTAGAGCGAGCTAACCTCCTCCTGATAGTCGTCACCGCTGACCAGCAGAGTGGTCGGTGGAGCAACATCGGCAACGCCACCGTCATTGGTGGTCACCAGCAACGCTAAGTTGGCTAGGTCTTTCATAAATGACGTGCCACAGGCCTCCAGGCCGACTACCGGCACATTGACCGAGATATCTGAGCCGAAGCTCATCGCTCTAGCCAGGTTCTCGTCATAGTCGGTGATGTAGTGAACTCGTCGCCTGAGAACCGGGTCGTCAGCGATGCGCTGTAGCATACTCGCCAGCTTCCGATAGGTAGAATCATTGGCTGAGACATTGCCGGCGATCATCCCCGCCATAATGTAATGAGCGTTGTAACTAACTAAGATACCCTTGAGCTGCTCGATATCCTCGAAAGGCATCCAGGGGCGCTTGTATTCGACAAAACGGCGCTTGTACTCCAGTAGAATGGCGTCCTCAGGGATCTGGACTACAGCCCCGTACTGGTCTTGTCGATGAGCCAGTTTGCTATTGAGCTGAGCCCTACCCTGTTGCTTGAGCTGACGCAGCCGGCTAAGATTGGTTCGAAAGATCCGGCGAATCTGATCGGCAGTTGCCGCTCCGGGCATGTTGAAACGGTCAATGATGCCGCTGTGCTTGTAGAAATCAAGCAACTCCGGCTTAACCCAACTCTGCAGGTGGATACCGTTAGTGATGGCGCTGAAGTGAGTCTTCTCGCCCGACAGGTCGTGATAATCAGCTACCTTAGCGTGGAGCTTGGAGACGCAGTTCTTCGCCTCGGCCAGCTCGATCGTCAGGCTGCTGAGCTGTAGGTAGCCGTCTCGGAATAGCCCACCGATGTAGTGGTCAACTGCCGGTGATTTGATATTGGGAAAGACGAAGCGGTCAAACTGCTCGTAGCTAAACTGCGACTCGGCGGCTTGCACTAAGGTGTGATTGGTATAGAGAGTGTGCTTGCGAACGTAGACGATCGCCTCATACAGATTCATACCGTTACTGCAGAGCTCATCCAGGCGGGCCACAGCGGCGAAGACGGTGGCGGTCTCATTGAGCTGGATAACGGCTGGCTTAAGGTCAGCCATCTTGAGGGCGGCATAGCCACCGAAGCCAAGCGATGTCATCTGATAGAGACGGTGGTCACTGGAAGGCGTATCGCAGTAGAGCGGCCCGAAGTTGGGCTCGGTCATACAGAGGAAACGACTGCTGCCCAGCTGCTTCTGGTAGATATCAAGTGTAGCGTCAGGCTTGTCTTTGATATGAAGCACCACCTGCCCGATCGCCTGAAAACCTTCCGCCTCGGGGCTACGGCTAACGTAGTCGTCATGTGGCTCAAGCTTCTCCAGGCGCTGGTGTCGCTCAGTCTGGTAGAAAGGGGTTAAAGTGACAAAGGGTATCTCCAGGTCTTCCGCTACCCGACGAGTGTCGGCGGCCAGTACACCCAGTCCTCCTGCCCCACGAATACCATTAGCCTGGTCGTAGACCTCCATGGTGGTGTAGACGTATGGTCGCACGGGGCTGATCTTGTGGATCAGGTTGCGACGGTCGATCGTCTGGTAAAACTCAGCGACATCTTCAATTTTAGCTTGGGAAGCCCGCTGCTTCCCTTTCGGTACTTGCCCACTCATAACTACCTTTTATTGTATCAGACTAACACTGCTTATGCTAATGCTTATGCTTAGTCTAGTGAGAATGAGCACCGGCTAGCTTGGTCGGATCGGGTCGGTGCTTGGCTCGGTATGACATGGCGAAGGCCAGTAAAGATAGGCTGATCACCAAGGTAACGGTCATGTAGATGTACGAGGCGGTAACCGACGACTCGGTGATGCCTCCGGCGATGGCGGAACGAATGGTGGTCAGCGAGTATGCCATGGGGACTACTTGGTGGAGGGCTTGATATAGCCCCGGCGAGGTTTCAATTGGGAAAGTGCCGCCGGCTGAGCCGAGCGATAGAATCATGATCACCATACCGATGAAGCGTCCGATATTACCCATTGATATGGCGAGGAAGAGATTGAGAAACATCATGGCATTAGCATAGAGGATAAGGATGGCGTAGAAGCGGACGGGGTTAGCCAAGTGAAAGCCGACTCCCTGCATGATCACTCCCATGATCAGCGCCATAGCAGTGGCGACGCCGGCACCGATGGTGACCTTGCTAAGATACCAGCCTCGCCAACTGCCCTGCCGGTCAGCTTTACGCTCTACCGGGTAGATTGAACAGAAGACCAAACAACCAACGAAGATAGCGACCGAGAAGAAGTACGGCGCCAGGCCGTGGGCATAGTTAGCAACCTGACTCCGGCGCTGATGCTCCAGGGTGACCGGCTGACTAATCCGGCGAGCGGTTTTACCGGACAGTGGCGTCTTGGCGATAGTGTCGGCGCCGGATTGTAGCTTAGCTCGGAGTAATTCGCTACCATCAGCTAATTGATTTGCTCCGCTTGCCAGCTGATTTACGCCATTCTTGAGCGTCGGTATGTTGGCGTCCAGTCGGGTAATGCCGCTATTTAGCCGACTCGCCCCACTCGCCAGCTGGTGAAGTTTTGCCTTGATCAAGGGGCTATTGAGCCGGTCGCTAGTTCGGTGGAGCTGACTTGCCAAGCGGTTGGTGCCATCGGCTAGTTGGTTAGCACCTTGGGCTAGCTGGTCAAGTCCATTAGTCAGCTTAGTGAAATGGTTGGTAGCGGTTTGAACATCCGGCAATTGAGCCAGGCTAGCCTGGAGCTTAGCCAAGTCCAGCTGCGCTAAGGCTTTGGCGGACCGGGTGAACTGAGGGTTGCTACCACTCTGCGCCTTCCTGGCTATGGCTAACCGGATGTCGGGGTCACTTAGGACGGTGTCAACATGACCAAGGCTGCTGCCGGCGGTCGTCTTGAACTGATCCAGTCTGATGAGGCTGCTGCTGAGTCCGTTTAGTTCTGTCTTGGTCTGTTGACCGGCTAGCTGAAGAGACTTGGCGAGACTGCTGGCGCCGTTATTCAGCCGATCAAGCTGAGGCAAAGATGCTTTCATACCCGTGCCTAGGTCTAAAGTCTGATTAGCCAACCGGTCTACTCCGTTAGCCAGACCGGCCGAGCCGCTAGCCAGCTGATGAGAGCCTTTAGCAAGGGTGTCGGTGCCATTAGACAGCTGGACTAGCCCATCCGACAGCTTGTCTGCCCCACTACTCAGCTCGCCTGCCCCGGCGGAAGCAGTCTGAAGCCCTTGTCCGGATTGCTTGATAATATCTATCAGAGCATTGGCATAGGTGGTGGTAATCTCGGCGGAGATCTGCGACTTGATCCGGCTGACTGCCGTGCTCGCTACCGTCTCGATCGGGTAGTTAAGCGAAGCATTAGTCTGGTAACGAAGCTTTAATTGTTGCGGGTCAAGCTGAGTAACGGTGGTGGCGCTATGGGAGAAGTCAGTCGGGATGGTCACCGCCAGGTAGTATTTATTGTCTTTCATTCCCTGCTCTGCCTCATCTTCGTCAACGAACTGCCAGTCGAAGGTGTGGTTGCGGTGCAGGCTATCGACCACCCTTTGCCCCAGGTTCATCGTCTTACCTTGATACGACACCGGCCGGTCTTGATTGACCACGGCAACCTTGAGCTGATCCAAATGGCTATATGGATCCCAGATTCCTTTCAGGAAAACAACGGCATACAGCACCGGGATACAACAAATAGCGATGGTAGTGACCAGCAACATCTTGCTCTGTCGGATATTTTTGAGCTCTGCCTTAATCATCTGTGACCTCCTTTTGGTTAATGGTGAAGATAGCATTGGTCTCGACGTCGGGGTCGTTCCAGTCCAGCTGGGGTAAATGGCGATGTGACGAAATGACTCGGTCGATGATATCGCCGATATTTACTTCGCTCAGTACCTGTCGCCAGACGGCATCGGCGGTCATGAAGATGCGGTGTACCGCCTGGTCGGCTGTAGTTATGGCTTGGTGAGCGTTGGTGCTAGTTTGGCCGGCAAAGATAGCACTAAAGAGCCCTGTACTGGGAAAGCTGTCTACCCTGCCCTCCAGTGCTTCGACTACCTCCAGGATGGAGATCTGCCCGACGGGACGAGCCAGGGTGAATCCACCGCTATTCCCCGGCACTGATTTGACGATACCGGCGACGACCAGCTTGCGCAGCAACTTCTGGCTATAAGTCATAGATGTCGGCAGGCGTCGCTGTAGAGTGCGAGACGAGACGGGGATAGCCTTAGCCTGAGTGGCGAGGATCGCCATCAAGCAGACTCCCTGCTCAAAGCTCTTGGTAAGCTTCATACGGTCTCCCCAGCTGATATTTAATATCCATCGTGGATAAAATATATCTATAATAAAAAATAGTCAAGGGCTAATGTGGTATGGCTGAGGATGCTGGGTGAAGAATGGCGGGTCTTGCTGCCTCAGTGCAAATCCGCTCTATTATGCCCAAGCTTGACAAAAGAGAGATAAAGTGTTAGAGTTAATAACATCAAGTTACACTTGGTAACAGACCAAGTGACTTGCGTTCCTTAAGGAGGGAACAAATGGGTTTCGAGATTAAAAACGTCAAAGGGGACGTAAGTCCCCAAATGATCGAGTTAGCACAGGCGGTTGTTGCCGCCTGTGAAGAAAGAGGGTTCTTTTTAGAATCCTTTGTCGTCAAGCCTATGGAAGGAGGTGAATCTGAAGACTAGCTCTACCCGGCGGGTTGACGCATGATTTCTATGCGCCGGCTCGCCGGCATCTCTATCCACCCTCCACCCCCCACCCCCCTGCTTTCGAGCAGGGGGATTTTCCTGTTTTCGACCTGGTAGTCTTTGTATTTGTTCCTCAATAAAGCTATTAACCTCACGAGAGATAGTACTGGTTGAGCGTCCAAGTGATTTGGCAATAGCAGTGTATGATTCACCATTCTTTAACCTATTCTCGATAACTATACGTTCATCGTAGCAAAGTTGTATATACTTGTTGTTAGACACGTTTCTAACGTCCTTTCCGGTTAATTGACTTTCCAAAAATCCATTAAACCACGGGGCTAAACTTGAAACGTGTCTTTATTTAGCTCATCCTTTGCAGTTAAGGTGTTAATTTAGAACGCTACTTGACAAATAAGGATAAGGGTGTTATGAATGAACACTATCAGGTTGCATGCGAGAAAAGCTCGTATGACCTGCGTTCTTTGGAGGAAATATGCATTATATGGAAGAGTGCGTGTCATTCAGGTCGCTAAGGATTGGCTACGAGCTACAGGGTGCTCGAAGCGAGATAGAGCGGGCGCTTGAAAGCGCCCGCTCGGTAGCAGGTGTTTATCCCGAGAGCTCCCTTGAGGGAGCCCTCGGGCATATCGAAAATGCAGAGCGGCATTTATTCGCTCTGCAGAGTGAGTCTCGGAGCGGTGGTGACAACCACTGCTCCGAGACGACTGATGACTCCTCCTTGAAAGAGGAGGAGTTGCTCCTTGCAACCCCCGTTCAGGGGGTGCAAGGGGACGGTCGCCTGATTCTAGGCGACCCCAAGCTCTTGAGGGCTAACGCCCTCAAGAGCTAGCACTATCCCGGCGGGTTAGCGCATGCTTTTTATGCGCCGGCTCGCCGGCATCCTATCCACCCTCCACCACCACCCCCTGCTTTCGAGCAGGGGGATTTTCCTTTTTTCACCGATCTCGGAATGGTGTATAATCTTATTAGCTTTATTGGGATGTCGCCAAGTGGTAAGGCATCAGGTTTTGGTCCTGACATTCGGGGGTTCGAATCCCTCCATCCCAACCAAAAGATGAACTGATTAGGATAGGCAAAATGCCTATCCTTTTTTATTTGCAGCAGACGAGAACGATTCGCCTGCTGTTTTTTATTGGGGTCTCAATTCGGTTTATCGAGACTCCATAGAGAACACCAGAAAGTGCGAAAAGCGTGCTGAAGTTTGTTTGAGAGGCACATGCAAGTAGCACATCGGGATGCGATCTACTGCCACCGGGAAAATTATTAGCTGTCCGGCGGAGCTAAGAAACTTAACAATTCGGTAATATCAACTAACTACGCTTGAATTGGCTCGACGAGCTAATCAAGCTAAACAATCTCGCCTTTAGGCTGAGGTGGTGAAGCCGTTATAGCCCCCGCCTTTCTTTCGCAACTTCATTAATCTTGGCTTGACCATCTCTACCTAGAGACGAGATTACCCGGAAAGGAGAAAATAGTATGTGGTTAGAAGTACTGTCGACTTTAATTGGCATTAGTCCCCTGTTTATCGCCTGGGCGCTAGCAGTTTGGCTAATCAATCAGTTTAAGTACGACGAGAACGGTTACGAGATAGAACGCTGGTGGAGGCAGATCCGTTTCTAATTATGGCAATGAGTATGAAGGATTGGGATAAGGCAATTCCTAATGAGCTCGCTGCTTTACTAAGGGAGCGCCGTGATATCATCACCGAAAACATCGACTTCGGAATAGTGAGAATGAATGATGACGGTGAGATACCCAACTGGCATAGCGTCCTGATTAACGCTGTAATGATGAGCGATGCTGTCGATGATTACATCAGAGACTATCGCAACGATCGATGTAGCCGTGATGAATATGGCTGGCTGATGGATAAAGCGGCTGATTATGTCGACGAAGAGAACATTGTCGATTACAACTCGACTGTAGATGAATACCTCAAGCTGGCACAAAGAAAGGAATACGAATATGAGTAACAACTCGGGTGGCAAGTCGATGACTCTCGCCCGATATATCCACGACGATAACGTTAAAGCGAGGATCAACCAGCTATTGGCGGAGCGAACTCCCCAGTTCGTCACCAGCTTGATTTCAGCGGTCAACGCCAGTAGCAGTCTGGCGAAATGTGAACCTCGGTCAGTCCTCACCGCTGCTCTGACGGCAGCTTCGATGAAGCTCGAGATTAACCCCAACCTTGGGTTTGCCTATTTGATACCCTACGACACCAAGAACGGTAGTTTGTGTCAATTCCAAATGGGCTACAAAGGGTTTATCCAGTTAGCTCAGCGATCGGGACTATACAAGACCATCAACGCCGAAGATGTGCGAGAGGGCGAGATTATCTCTCGTGATCGATTGTCCGGCGACATCAAGTTCAATTGGGCTGACGACAAGACCAGACGGAAGCTCAAGGTAGTTGGCTACGTCGCCTACTTTGAGCTACTTAACGGCTTTAGCAAGATGCTCTACATGACGACTGACGAGCTTCTTGTTCACGCTAAGAAGTACAGCAAAGCGTTTGCTAAGACCGGTAACGGAGTTTGGGTCGATGAGTTTGACGGCATGGCGAAGAAGACCGTCCTGAAGCTTCTGATCAGCAAGTACGGAGCGCTTGACACCGAGCTTCAAAAAGCCGTCGTTAGTGACCAGGTGGTTGACGGAGCCTACGTGGACAATCCCAACTCACCGGAGGCAAAGGCTGATGACGCAGAAGAAATGAAAGCGATGGTGCGCAAGAAGCTGGGCATCGAGCCGGGCACGGTGGCGAGACTGTTGACCAGCTAGCGCCCATAACCATGGAGGATTTTGATAAGCATGAAAATAGTTAAGATATCGCAGAGTAACGAGCGAGCGAAATGGAAGGACTTTCGGCGAGGCAAGATCACTGGCACTTCGATCGGTAGTTTATATGCGAAAAGCCGGAGCAAAGACGGCGGATTTACTGACAAACCTCTAGATACTCTTTGGACTAAAGTCGGCGAGAGATTAAGTATTGCCGGCGAAGACGAAGCCCCTATGGTGCGCGGTATTAGACTGGAGGATACAGCTGTCGAGAAAGCCTGCGAGATGCTTGGACTCGATAACTACGTTAGTGACGCCCTCACGTGGCAAAGTGATGAGAATGAGAACTGGTTATGTTCGCCGGATGCCTACGAGGACGTCGCTGAGCCGACTTGGGCTATGGAGATTAAGTGCCTCGACACTAAGAATCACCTACGGATGATATTTAACGGCTGTGTTGATGAGGCGTATCAATACCAAGTAGCCAACTACTTCTTGGTTAACGAGAAGCTTGATCGACTATACTTCGTCCTCTACGACGATCGCCTAGCTATCCCGGGGTTGGTTATGAAGGTGTTCGTTATCACCAGGGATGACGTCATAGATACAATCGAGCTGCTGCGTCGGACCCGAGATAAGGCGGAGATACAGATTGACAATATCGTCAAGCAGCTGCTCGATATGGCTAAAGAGATGAAGGTTGTTAAAGAGGCTGAGATTGTATCCCCTCCCGCCGAAGTCAAGACTAAAGCCTTAAAGGTAGCTAACGCCAACTGAGGCACTGGAGGAATATGCGCGATGATGTTCATGAGGCGGGCGATCTTAGGAGTAAAAAGACTAAGACTCCTGGAGCGTCGCCCAAAGCTAAAGCTAAAGGGCAAAGTCGACTGGCCAGGTTCAAGATTTACTTCGAGGAAATCTAGGCAAGAGACGAAAAAAGAGATCGCTAGACGTCGTGAGGTCTTTAATCAGACAAGACCTCACGATGATATAGATGATCTGATTGAAGCGTTAGAGTTTGAAAACTTTATGAGGGATAAATATGACCATAGATAGACTAACGATGCACGAAATGAAGGTTAGGCGTATCACCATCGTAAGTGAATTTGCCTCCATCGATAGGAGGCAAAAAGATGCCATCAATGCTTCTGCCTCTGCCACCGCTAGCTCCGGCAGGCTTGGCTCCGACAAGGTGTTCTATAACTTAGGACGAGCCGATGGATTTAGGCAGGACTTGGGTGCTTGTTTTGACGATATGACTTGTTTGGTAGATCGGCTCTTGCGACTGCTTAACAACGAGCTAGCGTCAACTAAGCAGGAGAAATAAGCGATGGATTGCAAGATATTGGGAGAGGCAAAAGTTGTCAGTCTCGGTGATAACAATTTATATGACGACAATTTGAGTGACGTACAAAAGGGCGCACCGTTAGGCGTTGCAGTAGTAGAGGTCATTTATTGGTATAAGAATTACGGCTACGATGGCGAGGGTATTATCGTTTACCTGGACTCTCATCATAGATGGCACATCGATGGCTTAAACCATTGCTCGTGTAGCGGGCCGTGTGACGGCTTTTGCAACACAAGCTACTCTCTTGATGAGACAAAGAAACTCCTCAAGAAGGACGACTACTATGAGAATGGTGGTAAAGAGATACTAGATTATTTAGAGAATGAGCGACCCGTGGAGGCTAGCGATGAGTGAAGAGGTTATTGCTACAACAACAGCGTGGGTAGACTTAGGACAGCTTACAAAAGCGGTCGTGGCTGCCTGTGCAATGGTTGAAGCGGCTATCGAGCAATATGACGATGCGTCGACTGGTTTTAACGAAGGGATACTTGCGCTAGGCAATGAGATGAAAACTCATGCCGACTATATCTACAATGCAGTAATCGAGTCTAGTAAGACCATCCAACTTACGACCAAGATTAGCATCAAGTCTGAAATTGATAAGCTGGACAACCTCATCGATGCGTTTGGGCAGGTTCAGAAAAAAGCAGTCTGGCAAGAAGAAAGAGGTAGACAATGAAGAGTAACAGGCGTGTATCTGAGACTTGGATAACCATCGCTTCTGCGGTAATTCTAATGCCCTTAGCGGTAGCGATAGTTGCCCTCTCAACGGTCTTTGTCCGTGACGTCATCCATAGCGCTACCCTACCCGATGAGAAGCAAGCCCAGTGCGAGAGCCTCGGTGGTCGATGGTCGGTCAACCATCAGTGCTATAACGCAGGTGAACCAACGACGATTAAGAAACTTAAGGATAGCTTGAAGGGGGTTGTGAAGTGACGATGACGACCGATAGCAATCTTGATGGGTCCATTAGGGATATCAATGGCGACATTGCAATTTGGTTGAATGACGACGGAGTCCTCAAGTCGGTATACGGCAAGATGGCCGATGCTATTGCAAGCGAGGGTCTAAGCCCATTGGACCTAAGGAATGCTATCAACGCATTGTATATGGTCCAAGACAGTATCAGAATTAGGTTCTTGTTTTCCGCCAAGAAGGTCGGTGCGATGACTAATAAAACTATGGTCACAATCATGCTGCGCTGCTCTATCTACGAGAAGATATTGGGAAACGTCGGGACATACCTGCGAGTTGCGTCGACCAAGAGACTGTATCCCACGCCGAAGTCTATGTATATAGACTCGATGGCAATGGTCGCTATGTACGGTCGTCCCGAAGCACATTCTCGCCGAGCATCAAAAGCGGTACAGCTGAAGTTTGACCAATAAATAATTAAGGAGAGGAGTAATTATGCAGAATATATGGAACACAGTATCGTCGATGGCGGACATCGCCCTTATAGCGGGGCTGGCCTTGGTTATCCTGGTGATAGTAGTCCTGATCGCAGCTACCATTATCAGCGTTACGGAGCTTAAAAAGTAAGTTGCCTGGCGGTACTAGTAGGTGGTGTGTGTATTTAACTATTTTCTCCACACGCTACTGATAGCCAATAGTAACAACAAATTCGCCTCGACCCACCTGAGACGGCCGCCAAGGGGTGCCTCCCATTACCTCACATAAAGCTAGTAAACGGAACAAAGTGAAGTACAAGAAAGAAACTCGCAAACGGATACCCTCCGCAAGGAGAAAATAGCTAGCACAGCCCCACTCTTGGGGCTTTTTAGTTTTCACCGCCATCACCGACACTAATATCAACGACATCCGACAACGGTCGTATCTGACTAGAGAGCTGATAAGCTGCACCATACCGTCCGTCGCCAGTAGACAGAAGTCGCCTCAGACATTCGAGGCAAACGGAGCACAGACTAGAGTGCGAGGGTTCACTGACGCCTATCGAAGTACGCCTAACTACAATGAGTACTTTGTGCTAAATGGCGACCACGTAAAGGTTGCTAAACGAGGTATCTATCTAGCTCGTTGGCAAGTCTTAACCGTGGAAGCTAATAACATCTTCGGTCTAATCTGCGTCGGCACAGGCAATGGAACCGGTGTTTACGAGATATACCACGGGCTTTTCAAAGCAGCATCACCAACCGGTTATCAGAGCATTGGCGGAACCAATGTCCTCATCGTTGATACACCAAACTCGTGCGTATGGATAAACATAGAGAATAGAGCACTAAGGACGGCAACCCTGGCGGATCAGACATATATTCAGTTAGCGAAGTTGGGCGACTTATAGATAAAAGCTAATTGCTCGGTTCCGGGTCGTCTGTAAAGTAGACAACGAAGACCGTCACCGGCCAACCGGCATGCGAAGGATGCTCCGTATCCCACGACATGAGCCCGTCTGGGCGCATCAAAAACGCCCCCATGCTCGATTGTCCGGTGTCAGCTGTGTAAATGCCCATGGTGCCTCGTGTCGGTATTGTCGGTCGATAGCCGATTGGTATCCTCTCGTTGCCGGTGCCAGTGGTAGGCATTGAGGACGTCGTACTGAACGCCATGGCGACACACATATTGCCTCTGCGTTGAATATTAAGCTTTAGCCCTAAGGGACCGGCAATATTGGTCTTTTCGTATATCTTGTCCTGTCTTATCAGCTCTCTAGTCAGATACGACCGTTGTCGGATGTCGTTGATATTAGTGTCGGTGATTAAGCTGGCGCCGTTCGTCACCTGTACGCTTGCTATTATCTGGTACAGTGTGGTCGTACCGTTCGGCAGCGCACTGCGGATCTTCGCTGCATTCGGTAGCTGTGGTGTCGCAGCTACGTCACCACCGACCACTACAATTCCAACCGAGCCGGGATTGTCGGTCGTGTCGCTATCCCCCTCAGTAGTCATATCTTTATATAGCACGATGGCATCAAGACGTGAATTAGCTGTTGGCGCCGGCGGGATTGTTAGCTTAATCGGAGTGTTATTGCGATTGAATACCACATGTCTATCTCCTATGCCGTTATCTGTCAGTAGGGCGACGTCCTTAATAGCCTCGCTGCCGGCCGTCTCTCCACCTACTCGCACGGACATACCGAGCGGGTTATCTGCATACACCTTAAAGCCGGATACTATCCCGGCCGAAAAAGCGTTAGCGGCTCCGGCTGAATAGCCTTCGACTGAGGTCATGCCGCCATATTTATTTGGTGTCCCCAGGGTGTCTCCCGAGTTGTTTTGATTAGCCATGAATGATTTCTCCTGTGTTAGTTGTCAGTAGCAGAGTCCGTAGACACTACCGGTGCCAAAATTGCGCCTGGCGATGTAATTGCGATTGCCGGAGTAGCCAACGTAGCTAATCCAGCGATAGCCATTTGCATCGATATAGCTGTCATATTGCACTGTTTGTCCGATACCCAGAGTGCCCACGGTTTGACCATTTAGACTCGGCTGCCGGCGAATATTCATCCTGTCGGTTGCTCTGTACGTACCGTGCTGCTCGATGCGCTGGCCGTTGGTTTTTGCCACTGTCGGGCGTAGCCGGCAAAGAGCATCCGGTCGGAATATCGCTTGGTATCCCCGGAAAGGACTATACCTGAGCGCCACCCTGAGCGCTATGGTGCCGTTTTGGTCGAGAAAGAGTCCGTCGGCATTTATCATCCCGATATGCCCAAAGCCTCCACCATAATTAGCTCCATAGCGGATAATATCGCCCGGTTGATGTGCATCCCCGACTCGGTGAAACCCGGGTGGCGTAAAGTCTTTGGCATTACCCCTAGGGGCGTAAGGGATGTCGTAGCACCGGTAGAGGTACTGCTGGATCAAGCTAACGCATTGCCCCGGGTAGCTACCGTTCGGATTGGATACCTGCCCGGTACCGATAGCCCACTCACAAAACTCATCTAGACTAATTGCCATCGTTGCCCTCCTCTGTATTCTTGTTGCCAAATGGGTTGCTAATACCATAGACCTTGCCCTTAAACTCAAGCCCCGGCTTAACGTCGCCGCTATCCATTGTTGACCTCCTGTTCTACGTTGATCTTATTTACCTTGTTTGCGCTGGTATCGGTAACATTAGTCGAGTTATTGCCAAAGCCTGCCTTAATAGTGGTGTTGACCCCTGACGCTACCAAGCCGAGTACCATACCGTAATACAGGTCAAGTCCCCGACTTAGCCCAACCAGAGCCCCTGTTGCCGCTGCTACTACTATGACTAATGCCTTCTGATAGTCTTTCTTGATGAGTAGCTTGGCTAGCTCCGTAGCCCCGGTGATGGCCATTACCAAGATGGTCAGGTCGATTGGATTAATTTTACTTATTAGATCTTGCATTTCTCTCTCCTTTCATTAGATTATTAGTGCAAGCTGTTTAGAAAATGCATCAGTAAGAAGGTTACGATAGCGGTGATAATTGACGATATCAGCGCTGTCCCGACTAACGGTCGATTAGCCTTAAACTCCAGATAGCTGAGACGACTCTCATGCTTGTCCAGGGCGTTGTTGCGATCTTTTACTGCCAGCTCTAACGCTGATTTACTGGCCAGAGTATCGAGCTTCTCGTTGATTGACTTGAAGCCACTCTCAATCTCCTGCTGTATCAATGCGATTTGGGCTTCTGAACTGAGGTTTTGACTACTCATAGCTAACCTCTATCTCGCCGATAGTAATCATGAACACTGTCTGACATTCGCAATATGGGTGGATGTGGGCGCCCTCGATGTTCTCGTAGTTGTTAGTCCAGTGTCCGCCCAGCGTACCGTCGATTGTCTCACCGACGCCGACTATCGGGTTGTCAAGCTCGAACCATTGACCTGCGAGCGACTGACAATACTCGCATGGATGAGCCCCGTCGTTCCGGACGCTCTTGAGTGCTCGGGCGCCGGTCTGCTTAGCCCAGTACCTCACCTGATCAACTTTCTGCAACTCGTCGGCTCGATGTGTCTCTGATACTGCCAGTCGCTCAGCGTCTTTTCCGTCAATAAGCGCCCTTAAACTGTCGGCAAGTTCGTCTGCGCCCAGCCCTTCCGCTCGAGCTTTACTGATAGTTGTTACTATTCGTTGTCTGATGTATTCGCTGTGATTGCGGGCCACCGTGCGTAAGTGGTCTCTTAGGTCACGAACGACAGGTGAGCTGGTCGATTGAATATTACTTATTAGCTTACGCATGTTATCGGGCGTTTTGTTTTTGCGGTAGTTATTGATGCTTCTTGACAGCCTCTGATCACCGCCGGTGTAGGTAGTAGCCAAGTTGTCCGTCGGGATATTGATCGACCGCAAGAACGCCAGACCGGGACCAACTCTTTTATTACCAAGTTCGAAGACCGTCATGGTGATTATGGCGGTGAGCATGACGGCCAGTTCTTCTTCATCTCGTAGCCTCTTTTGTCTCTCTTCGTCGCTCTCGTCGTCGGCTACCTTGATAAGCATGTCATTCTTTGCGACTTGTTCACTCAGCTCGAGATCATATGCAGTGACTATGTGCCTAAGTTGCTCGCTGTATTTCTTTAAGTCAATCTTTAGCGGGCAATACACCGGTTGAGATTGAGCAACTTTTTTATGCATCATCCCCCTTGGCTTTCTTGAAGCGGTACTGTCGGGTGTATCATCGCCATCCTGAACATTAAAGTTATCCAGACGGTACTTCTTGTCGGCCATAGCCAGGTATCGAGCCGGCAAGCCGAGGATTTCGATGGCGCCCTCAGTTGTGTATCCCTGGTCGGTTAACGCCTTGATGTTGCCGATGTTGACCGTATCCGTCTGAGCCTTCTTGTAGTCTTCGTCGGCGAAAGCCGGGCGAGCTGACTCGTAGGTGAACGATCCACCGATATCGCCGAAGATGTTGGATGCTTCAGCTGTGAGCTTATCGTAGAGTGCTTTAGCGATTGGATCGACCACGCTGTCGTAGAAGATCCACTCCGCCATTATTACTGAGGCATAGTTCGAGTTGGATAAGAACCCTTTTATCTCATTTGGTACTCCGATCGGGCTACTGAGCCGTCTCTCGGTAAAGTCGATGATGTCCGACGTAGTCATATCTCTAGCGTTGCTTTGGATTTGCTGCCAAGTAACCATCGGCGTGCCGGGCTTGCCGTCAACGATTGGGGTATGGCTAAATATCGGCTCGTTGTTGCCTCCCCCGTTTGCCATCGATTCGATGATACTGTTCTTGACCGTCTGGTACTTATCATTGGTGTCAGCGATAATGTTGAATTGTCCATTGGGGGTTCCACCTCGAGCGTAGTACTTTTCCTGCATCTGTCGATTTAGGTCGTCCAGCTTTGCCCAGGGCATCATCGCTCGATAGGCGGCATAGCCTCGACTAAGGTCACGGGGGTCAAGCACATCAGATATCTCCAATACCCGATTTGGATTAACGCTAACGTTCTGCTTCTTCAGCATGGTCGATATCACCCTACCATCGTCATCCAGCGAGACATTGGTCGGTAAGAGAATGTCATAGCCGGTTACCTGCGAGATAGATCTGACCGGCTCATCATATACCGACTTGTTGTCCAGAAGGAGTAGGTAGAACTTATCGTGTACCAGCAGATTGATGGCGAGGTTTTTGCGGAACTGACTGGCTGACATCTTGCTGTTTGGTCGGTATAGTGCATTGAGGAGCGGCGAGTCTGTCGGCTTATTTTTGCGGTTGACGAAGAACGGCTCTATCTTAGCGAAGCCGTTGGCCGCTTTGACTATGTCGGCGTAGGCGTTGTCCAGATAATCTCCGTCGCCCGATAAACGAAAGCTTGACCCTAGACTATGTCCTAGATTGCTGGCTATTCCGGTGGGGTCTCTAAAGGCGGTAATAGCTGATTGTATTCGCCTAAAGACACTAGTAGATTTCTTGCTCATCTTCATACTCCTCACTATATAGAAACCTCGAAACACTACTGTGCCTTCACCTGTTCTATGGTGAACTTCCCCGTCTTACTTCCGTTCGCCACTACTCGCACGTTGTATACGCCGTTACCATAAGCCGGCATGTAATGGGCATAGGTTATTACCTGTCCATCCCCGGCTTGAGTGCTGTCTATCTGAGTAAAATACTCGGAAAATCCGTTGATAGAGTTGTCGTATCGAATCTCACTGATTGATATCTCGCCGATAAAATATCCTTTATCACCAAAGTTGAAGGTCACCTTAAGCCACACACCGATGGCGTTGCCCGAGTCCAGTCTGCGGCTGGCAGATGTCAGCTTGGTGATTAAAGCGTACCCGGGCATTGGTTGTCGGGCTTTTAGGGCGAGCGTCTGCCTGTGCTGCTGATTGATGATATCCACCAGATTGCTTTCTTTTGGCGTAATCATGAGTGTTGCACGACCTCCACGGTGATACTACCCGGCTCGGCGGACAGGACTTGCACCTTGACCCGAGCACCGGCACTGGCGAGGTTTGCGCCACTGATAAATCTCACGAGCCCCGACTGCGAGCTTGGTTCTCTTCTCATCGCCGGGCCGTTGTTACGTCCGCCGATACCGTAGTATTCCAACCCTAGCGGATCTGCCTCCGGCTCCATGGTAGCGCTGACGTTTAGACAGCTCGAATTGGCGTTGTCTGCCTTGAAAGTGACTACGACAGAGCATACTTGACCGGCGTTGTTTATGCTGGGTAGATAGACAACGTCGTTATAAACATACGCTCCGAACGAGTCAAGCGAAGTGCGCTGACCGGCCTTTAGCGCCTCCAGCATCGTCCGGTTGTCGTTAACTTGAGTAATTATGTCGTCATTCATTCGACCTACCCTATCTTCTCTACCACCAGCCTGCCGGCAACGTTGGATGACACCTGAACGTCGATGCGTAGGTTGCTGTATATAGTTGGTCCGGATGGACGTATACTGAGCAACCACACGACTTTTTCCGGCGCCAGCTCAGTCATAAACGCCGACAGGAACTCTTCCCTGACTTGAGGTTCATATATTCCTGCAGCCAGATTGTTCATCTTGTAGCGTAGATTAGCAGCGTAAGTCTCGGTTGGCTGCTCGAGCAAAAAGGAGACTTGCCACCGCCCGAAGGTCTGGCGTAAGTCAGCTACTCCCTGCCAGACACCGTTGATGAGCTTGGTGTCGGCCAGGGTCTGATTGTCTCTGAATTGTGCTGCCTTGAGGGCTAATAGTTCGTCTCTAACCTGTTTTGCCTTGCCGGCGATGCCCACGGAATCCTGTTCGGCGAGATTGATCATTGCCTTACTCCCAGGCTACTTAGTGTCAAGTCGACTTCTTCGCTACCTTCTGAGTTTACCGAGACGACCATCTCCTCGATACGATATAGCCCGTCTACCTTAAACCAAGGCGATTTGTTGTTGACCACTCGGATGACTTCGCCGGCATGGATTGAGCCAACGTCAAACTCAGCTCCGTTAACTTTCGGTTGAGGTAGGAATATCGGCAGCTTCTTGACGGCAAGCTCAGCCTCGGCGTGCTGCAACAGTGTCTCCCTGACGGAGATATCAGAATAATCAAGTACAGACTCATGAATGCCGTATTGGGCGATTGACTCGGCGTCTGAAGCGGTGACGACCAGTGTTGTGTCGCCCTGTCCTGATCCTCGAGCGATGATGTAGTTTGCCATCGAGGAGACCAGCTTCATGCTCATCGATGTAGCACCGGCTTGCCTGCTACTAGCTTTAGCCGGCGCCGGGTAGATGACTGTCATATCGTGAACGATTGGGTTGTTGATGTCGTAGCTCTCCCACTCTCTAAATGGTGTAAACCTAAAGTCAAAGTCGTTCGAGCCGTCACCCAGGCTGGTCAAGTTGACTACCGCATCCTTGATATTTTGTTTATTGTCGTAAGTTCGGTCTCGTCTAACTCGAGTGGCGTAGTAGTTGGCGTTAGAGATTGTGATATCCAGCGTCGAGCCTGGTTTAGCGCAGGCGTATCTTATTAGGTCGCTGGCGATATCCGCCGTGTACTGCTGTGTGTATCGTCTGGTGTCAGTAATCAGCTGGTCGGCCAGCAGGTTGAGATATCCATCGCAAGACACTGATACAGTCGTGTTGCTTTGGTTAAAGTTGATATCGGGGAAGTCGTTGACGAAGCCTCCAATGCGATACTTGCCGTAACGTTTTAACTTGATATCTGTATTCTTGAGTTGCAATAAGACGGCGGGGTCTTCTCCGATTTTCTGACAGTAATCACTGAGTACGCCCTGGTCTATGTTAAAGTCGATCGAGCCGACGCCATTGCGAGATTCCGTCCATTTGAACGAGTTGAGCAGACGCCCGATCTCGCCGACCTTAGTTCGATTGCGCCACCAGACTTCCACCTCGTACTTGCGCATGGGCTTTGAACTACCGTTTTCCATATTTACCACACCTCCGTGTACCGGTCGCGCCAGCTTACTGTCACCTGTGCGGTGTCGCTCTGATTATTTGAGGTGTACTGTAATCGATTGACGCCCGGTATCAGCCCCCACCAGCTTCCGACTATCGATGAACTCGGCGTGTTGTGCCCGTTGAGCTTGATTGACTCGTTATCCATATCTATCTCCAACGTGTCATCGGCGCCCAGGGCGATAGGCACTCGGATTGACTCGCCTGTTGTCAGGTTGCTAATGACCGGACTGGTGACTACGCCGGTTATGGTAATGGTGGGGTAGACTACATCTGAGCCGTTGTTGGTCGCTACCGGCACACTGCCACCACTGGACCACTTTAGCCCACTACTACTCCAGCTCAGGCTTGTTTTGCCCCAGTGTAACCCGCCCGGCTTTACTTTGGTGACCCTTACCTGATTAGCGTCGCTCGATGAGTAGTCTTGCCATAAAGGATCAGGGCAAATTAGATCGATGTCAAAGTCCATTGCCGTGTTACTTTGGTCGGAGTGAACCAGTTCAGTTTTACACCTGGACACGACTGCCTGTGCTCCATAGACGTCACCGGAGGGCGCAGCAATAAAGACCTGCACATATTCCCTGATCGGCATAGCTCGAGCAATCGCCCGGCGGTATTTGGTCAGCTCTTCGCTCGATCTCGTCATGACAAAGCCCGTAAATGAGACGATGCGGCTACTATATTGCTGGTCACGAGCTACCACTAGTCCACCGTCAGCTCCGGATTTGACTGTTGAGGTAGTGCGACGTTTCGGCTCACCAAGTCCACTAAGTCCGCTATAGCCGATGCGGTGAGGTTCGTTCCCCTCGTCGTCGAACTTCGAGCCCCAGAACGTCACCTCGTCGCCCGACCTGGCCTTAATCGTAATGTCGTAGTTGTTTTTTGCCATTATGCCAGCCTCCTGATCATTCTTGCCTGTGCTCGGCTGATTAGTTCGACGTCGATATCATTGTGCACCTCGTAGTTGTTGTTGATAGTCGTCTTACCACCGCCCGGGCTTGCCTTATCGCCGTCTATGCGGTCTACCAGCCTGTCTACAACTTCGTTAATCCAGCCCGTATTACTGTCGAGCGGTAGCACTGCTTCTCGACCCGACTCGCCGATCATAGCGATAGTCGCCGACTCGACGATACCGCCGACGGCCAGTTTGGGTATCTTGGGCAGGTTAATACCTTTACCGCCGACCCCCGGCACCCAGTCGGGGATCTTAATCTTATTGATGCCACCGATGAAACCGTTAATCCCGTCGATGATGAAGTTAATCGGTGCTTTGACGATGTTTACTATGCCGTTTATGATGTTGCCGATCGTCTTAGCAATGCCTCTGAATATCGAACCGATGGCATTGGCGATGGTACTGAAGATACCCGTAATTACTCCGATGATACCTTGGAAGACTGCCACAATAGTGTTGACCACTGCGCTGACCACCCCGATGATGCCGCCGATGATACCGCTCACCACATTGACGATTGTTGTGATAATTCCGACCACCACGCCGATGACCGCACCCACTACCCCGATGATCGCACTTATTATGCCGGCTACTACTCCGATGATTGTGCTGATGATATTGACTATCACCGTGATAACCCCCATCACGATGTTGATAATTGTCGTAACGATTCCGATTATCACGCTAATAATCCCCGTTACGATACCGATGATCACGGAGATGAGGTTAGCCACGATGTTGATGATGATTGCCACTATCCCGACCACCACTGCGATGATCTGCGCCACCACCCCGATAATATTGGCGACGATACCGCTCACCACACCTATGATAGTTGAAACCACACTAACAACCACGCTGATGATGGGCATGAGGACATTGCCGACCGCCCCGGCGATAGCTCCTATCACGCCGATCACCAGAGTAACGATTATCGACCCAACCTTAAAGATTTGTTCAAATATCTTGCCGATTGCTTCGAATAGCTTGGCAAAAGCCGGCATTAGCGGGGCAAACGCTTTAACGATGGACTGGACTATCTTATTAAAGCTATCTCCCAAGGTCTTAAATAGCGTCTTAAATGACTCCACCATCGGCTTAAATGCCGGGAATACGTCCTTTAGTATCTTGCCGAAGCCCGAGGCGAACTCTCCGGCTGTCTTTCCCACTCCACTAAAGCCTGAGGTGAAGTTGGAGATAAACTCCCCTACTGTCTTTACGACACCGCCGAAGCCTGAGGCAATGCCTGAGGCAAACCCACCGATGGCCTTGCCTATACCATCGATGATTGACCCCAGCGTCTTTAGTCCGGCGCTGATAGCCGGTCCGGCTACCTCTTTCAGCTTGCCCAGGCCGTCACCTATCAGCTTACCCAGCTTACCGAAGATGTTGAACTTCGCCTGCAAGAAGGTCAGCGCCGAGACTACCCCGATCACTCCGGCTGCTACCGGTCCGAATGATACGCCGGTGATGAGCTTGGTGACAGTCCGAAAGCCGAGAGATAGTTTCTGGAGAGATTTTAATTTAGCCAGATCGTATTTACCGAAGGAAGGACTGTCCTTATCGATTATCTTTAAATATTTAAGATATCCTTTTGCTACATCCTCGAACGTGCTAGTCAGCTTTTCTTTCATCTTACCGTTGTCCGACGTCAAACTATCGGCAATCTTCAGTCCCTTGATTGCCGTCATGGCGGCGCCGAAGGAGGTCAGTGTCGGTATGGCGTTACTCTTGATGGTGTCGACCCACTTCAGGATGGCGTCGTGGTTATCCCTGATCCAGCCGGCGATTGATTTCATCACACTCTCGAATCTCTTACCGCTGTCTCCTATTGCCGCTCCCAGTACGTCCGTCCCGATTGCCTGGATGATGTCGCCGACACCTCTGGTGATGGCGGTGGTGGCGTTAGCTATTGAGGTCTGTAGTCCTCCTGTAGCATTCTTAGCTTGCTCAGCGAAGCTGGGGAAGCCACCCAGCCCCGTCTCGTTCAGCTTGATCATAGCGTTGTTGAAGTCATCCATGGTTATCTTGCCGGCTTTCATTGCCTTATACAGCCCTTGTCCGTTAGCACTGTAGGCAGATAGTGCCCCGGTACCCAGTCCCAACGCCTTGGCTGTCTGCTGTAGTTGTGCCGGCATGGCTGTCTCCAGTGCTTTCCAGTCCTCCATCTCCGGTCTGCCCTTGGCTAGCGCCTGGCGGAATTGCTCCATAGCGGCCGTTCTGACTTGCTCGACTGCCCCACCGGCTAACAGGGCGTTATTCAGCGCCAGTGAGGTCTTAGTCGCTATCTCCGTATTCTTCGTCACCGGCACGAAGCTCTGCGCCAGACTGGCGATGTCATTCAGTGAGGTTGGCAGTCCTTTTACCCCTATGTCCAGCTGTTTGATCATCTTGCTTGCTTCCAGCCCAGATATGCCGAAGTTCTGCATCACTTTCGGGAAGTTGTTTAGGGTGTCGACTCGCTTAACCGCTCCATCGATGTTTGATGTTACCTTGCTAAAGACCCTAGATGACAGCTGACTGATTACCGTCAGTCCCGCCTGCCACAGCCCCGTCATCACCTTTGACTGCTTTGCGCTCCTGTCTATCGCTGATTCCGAGCTCTTGCCGACCTCCTCAAAGTTCTTACTGCTAGCAGCGCTGGTTAGCTTCATCGCCTGGCGGATAGAGGTTAATTTCGGACCGACCTGAGAGTCGTCGATCTGGATCTTAATCATCATTGCTCCGATGTTGGTGCTCATAGCTGACCTCCTGCTTTTCTAAATGTGCTATAATCCCAGAAAGGAGAAATAGTATGTACTACGGTAATAAGGCTAAAGTTCATATTCCGAATTGGTGGGAGATCCGGAAGATGTGTAAGGGGTTGGAGCGACTTAAGCCGGCGGTAAGTATTATTTTTGGGTACGATGGCTGCCTCGACGGCATCCCCAGGAAGAGCGGTGGTCTGCGTTTTTCTGCCAATGAAGATGGGATCGACATAAGTCCTCATTATTATGGGTGCGATTATGACAAAATGCCTCCGCAGGAAGCCGCCCGGCGTCTCACTTGGGATAGGATTAGAGATAGAGGCTACAAACCGGCTGATCAGCCGGACGAGACCTTGGCTCACTTTGACTGGAAGGATATCTACGGCTTTAGCTACGACAAGTCTACTGATGCTGGCGTCTCCAATGTCACCACTACTCAGCGAGTCACAGCCACTCGAGTGGCTGTCCTTGGCTTGTTTGCCCTGGCGGCACCCAAGACCAAGAAGCATTACGAGTATTACGATAATGGGGGTGTGGTAACCATGACTCTTCATACCACAAAAATGGGAGACATCGGTCTTGTGCAAAAGTGCACCGAAGCTAACAGTGCGGGCTACCTCGCCAAAGAATGTCGCACCTTCGGCAAGTACGTCGCCAAGCATGCCAAAGCTACCCCATCGTAGGGCTAGTCGCCGACTTGGTTCTATCGCTAAGATATCGTTCATATTTCTTACTGTATAGAAACCTCGAAACGAGCCGGTTTTACAGTAGTGAGCGTTGGGCTGAGCGCATACTTTGTTTGGTGCCCCCACATTCCAGCCCAAGTCGCAACACCACCCGTCAGACGCAAAGCCGATACCAAGCGTGATAGCAACAGCAAAATGGGGCGTTCTAAATAGCGCCCCATTCTCTACTCTAAAGCTGCTTGCCGGCAGAGAGCCCTGCCCCACATCTGTAAGATTAGCCTACTATAAAGCTACTCTAAAGTTTTATAGCTGCGATCGTAACCTGGCTCTAGCTTGCTCCAGCTTGCGACTGGCCGACTTGATACCCTTCGGATTCATTACGCAACCGGCTGTCAGCAAGGCGTTACCAACCTCCTCGAGCTTCCTTTTCTCAATAGCTCGCATGTAAGCCCGAAAGTTGCCTAGCGGCATGCTCAGTACGTCCTCCATCGTAAACTGCGAGTAGTACATGCATAGCATGGCGATATTACTCTCGGTCTTGCTGGAGGCGTCCACCTTGCGGTGCTCGATTATCTTGGCAATCTCTTGCTCAGCCGGGTTGCCGGTGTCAGTCGAAGTGCCTTCTGTTTGCCGGCTATTGCTCGATGAGCTCACAGTCGTCTCTCATCGCCAGCTTGGCGTCAGACAAGTTAGCCAGACTCACAATGTCCTGTAGGACGCCGGCATCGACATCCGGGATGACCTCATCCAGGAACTCTCGAAATGAGATGGTCGTCCCCTTGTCCGTAGCCGGCTTGATCTTATCGATGACGCTGTTAAACATCCTGACACCGGCTAGCTGCTCACTCGATGCGCCCGATGCTCCTGCTGTGGTTGACATGGCTAGTCCCACCGTCTGACGAGGGATGTCAAAGTAGTATTCCTGGGTAGCGCCACTCTCATCCGGTACGTCGATGCGCAGGATTACCCGCTTCTGTCGTCGCTCTTTGCCTAAAATCATGTATCTATCCTCCTAATAATTGCCATGAGACGAGCCCAGAGCCCCGCTGAGCCCATCTTTATCATTTTGCGTGTATTTACGCATTGTCGACGACAATATCGCCCTGGATGTCCTTGTCGAAGGTTACCGTTAGGGTTACGTCGCCGATACCATCGTCCATGTTGCGCCCCGAGATTGAAGCGGTGGCGTTCAGCATGTAGATTGGCTTCTGGGCTGAGTTAGTCGGCGTCAGGCGCAGATGTCCTAGTGGAGTGGCCTTGCCCTTGATCGGTTCACCTACCTGGACAGCACCGTCATTACCGGCTTTCACCTTGGCCACACCGTCGATAGCATCGCCTTTCTTGTAGACGTTGCCCGGCACGATGATACCGAGGTTCTCGGCGGTGACCTTAGTCACCTTAAACTCAGCTGTGTGCTTATACCCTTTCTTCAGGTTGAGCGCACTGCCGTCGGTGAATGATCGAGACACGTCATCCGTATCGATCGAGGACGACAGGTCGTAGCAAGCTCCGACGGTTTTCCATACCTTAAGGTCAGTCGACCAGTCAACACTGAAGATTGTGCCAAAGTATTCTTTAGCTTCCATTATTTACCTCCTTGCTCCAGCCAACCCGGAGCATACGTTAATATTTCGCATACCCACTGGATTCCTCTTTGCTCCGCCCCGACCACATCCATATCTGATAGGGGCATTAGAGTGAAGTTAATCACGTGTGGGTCTTTAAGTAAGCTGACCAGTGCCTGATGCACCCGGTCGTCCTTGCCGAGAAGCTTCTCGGCATTGACGTCATAGCCGGCGATACGCACCTGGTAGCGGATACGACATTGAGCGATATTGCCACCCTCGGTGTTGCCGCCAAGAAGTGTCACGCTCCAAAGGTTGTTGTGCAACTTATCCGGCGTAATTCGCCCAGCGTAAACATCCTTTCGGTTTGCCACCTTAGCTTTGATCAGCGCCTCGACAAGAGCGTCAGTTATCTGCTTTGCGTTCATTGGAAGAACCTCGCTATTCCCCGGCCGGTGACCGATTCAATTGCCTTCTCGACGAACTTAGCACCCGTCCCCGGTGTGGTGTAGCGGGTAAACGGTCGAGCGCCTCGTCTTCGTCCTACCTCCTGGACTGCTGCGTATCCAACCAGCCAGCTAACGGAGACACCGTTCATGATCGAGTCTTTACGTCGATTCTGGCGCAGCTTGCCGTGCTTGCGAGGTGTCAGTGGCGTGGCGACCACCATGACCTCGTTAGCCAGCTTGCTGACACCATTCAGTCCTCTGAAGTGGATGTCTCTGGCAATCTTATTTGCGTCCATGTCGATTTCTACCGAGCAACTTATCATCAGGCTAGACCTCCTCCAGCTGATGTGCTGTTACCGCCAGGACACATCGGATAAACATCGGCTTGCCGCTAGTGAGCTTATGCTCGCCAACTGCCGCATCAGTCACCCGATACATCTTGTCGCCGTATCCGACGAACTTGCCGAGCAGGTCACCATGCTGATTAACTGCATACGAGTCGCTTGCTCTGACGTACATGTAGGCATCACCCGCCATCTGGTCGTAGTACCCGGCATTGGCAATGGCGCCACCGGGGATAAATACAACCATGGCTTCGGTTGCTTTATTCTTGTCAGGTAGCGGCTCTTGCGAATACACGGTAGTTTTTGGCTCGTAAAAGGTTACCCTGTCGCTATATCTCATATACAGCCCTCCACTCCACTGGGGATAATGGTGTTACTGGGTGTCCGATAGGCGCTGATAACCCCAATATTGTCGCTCAGTACTCTGTCCAGGTCGCTCTGACTCGATTTGGCATAAGTTACCGAATAATCGATGATCTTTTCGGAAGTGATATCCCTGATCAAACGACCGTTATCGTCTCGAGCGGCAAAGGACATTCTGGCTATGGCGTCAAATAGCTGTGCCCATAGGTGAAGCAGTGGGAGAGGCAGTTTGGCGCCAAAGCCCCAAGTAGCCTCAATCTTGACTATCTGGTCGCTCACCATCGGTTTGCTGAAACGCAGTGAATTAGCCGGTACTCTGAACTCATCCGACCACATCACCTCGTATCCGTCGGTCAGGAGTTTATCGTTGACCTTGACCGACTTCAGTTCGGTAAAAGGACCGACATATAGCTGCCTTGCCCGCTCGCACGAAGCAAACGTCCTTACTCCATCACCATCAATCGGTGCATTGAGTGCCTGTTCGAGGCGTTGCTTAGCTAAGGCTACCAAAGCTTCCAGATTGTCAGCTTCAGCCTCAGAGAGAGGACGACCTAGCTGTCGTTCAATATCTGATTTAGATAGCGTGTACACCATGTCATCCTCCTTTCTCGACTAATCACCACGTGTTGCTACCCCTTTTTTACCGAGATGGCAAAGGCGCTGGGCACGGGGAAGCCAACGGTCTCATAGAAAGCGACCCGCTCAGCCAACTTGTTCTCCTGTAGCAAGTTGTGAGTAGTGGCACCATCCTTGACTTCACCGGTGTCGAAGGTCTGATCCTCGACTCCGGCTTGTCGCAGCAAGATGCCGTAGCGACTCATGTTGCCGAAGATGACCTCGGCGTCAGTGCCGGACAGAGCATCCTCCACAACGAAGCGATAGCCGTTCTTAAAGGTTCCGCTTAGCTGGTCGTCCATCGACTTGATGGAGTCGAGCGGGCGTCCGTCTTTATCGACCTCGGTGTCAATTGCCTCTAAGGCTTCACGACTGAGGTAGTACTTGCCGCCACTCGCTGCCGTACCGGCAACCTTGTAAGGCAAGTGCTTGATGTCGGCATAGGTGATAGCAACACCGGCTCGCTGCACCTTGACCACCCCGGTATTCTTGATGATGCCGGACTCGGCGTCGGTCAAAGCCATCTCAGCTCGCTTGCGAGCGATTGCTCGAGCAAAACTGTCTCGCAACAGATCGTAAACGTTGACAGCTGCTTGTCGCACCAGCTTCTTGGTGACAATGGCGATACCGGCGAATTCACGCACGGTTAGCTTAGTGGTGCCAAACTCGGGAGCAGTTACATCCTTACTACCGCCCTCAGCGGCAACTTCACTTACCACCACGTCCTTGACCAAGTCAGCGACATCGAGCGAGTCGCCCTGCTCCAGGGTGATAACACGCAGGTCGGCAGCTACAGCAGAGTAAGTACCAAGCGAGCTGTATACATCGGCCAGAAGCTCGGCGCTCGGCACCAACGCTCCACCCGATGCCGGGGTGCTGGTCTGCACGATTGCTGCCATCTTGCGATCGCCGTATGTAGCTAGTGCCACTTTGTTGAGCTGAGCCAGCTTGTCTGTGTCCCTATTGACATAGGCGACGAGCTGAGCAGCTGTCAGCTCGACCTTGTCCATCTTGTCGCTAGCTTTGCTCACGTTGACGCTCTCGGGTGCCTTCTGCTCACTAGCCGCAGTCTTGGCGGCAGTAATAGCTTCACCGGCGCTTTTATCTGTCTTTGTCATCTTGTCCTCCTTTCCGGCCGTCTTGTCGGCCTCTTTGTCTTCGTCCTGCTTTGACTCATCGGGTGTGTCGGGTTCACCCTTGTCTTCATCGGACATCGCTGCCTTTACCTGGTCAGCGATTGCTTTGATTTCAGTCTCATCAAGCGTTAGCTTGGCGGCTTCTTTGGTTGGTTTGGGCATTTTCTTGTCCTCCTTATCTTCATTATCGTTTTTACTGGCGACGGTCAGTACTCGAGCGTCTCGGTTCGCCCCCTTCCAAACGATCGAGACTTCATCGATGTTGGCATAGTAGATAACGCCGTCTTTGTAGGTGAAGTCGTCCTCGTCGGTTGAATAGGTCAGCGAGACGTTATGGCTGATAAACCCTTCTTGAGCCAGAGTTCTGATTTCCTGTCCCCGTTCCAGACTGGTTAGTCCGATGCGTAGGACCGGAGACTTTGTCTCATCGTCCCAATTCGCCTGGCGCACTCCACCGATCATGTCATCGACGGTTCGACTGTGGTCTTTGAAAGCAGGGATGTCCAACTCTTTATTGCCTAGCTCGGCACTGGTGACGTAACCTCCCTCGGCTAGCGGCCAGCGTAGCGAAGCGGTGTCGAATTGGTCACCGTTAGCATTCCTAAAACCATCTGTCGGGACTACGTCGATGTAACCGTTTGGGTACTCGTCGGGCTTATCGCTCGATACTTTCACCTTGGCGCTAATCGTAGCTGTAATGGATTTCGACATATTCCTCCATCTTTATCCTTTCTTTCGTCTGACTTCGCTGCACACATCCGGGGCTGTTTATCATCGCGAGAGCCGGCTTGGTGCCGATTAACCGCAAGCCCTCTCGTGTTGCCTGCTTGCGGCTATGTTCTTGGTAAGACAGGGTGTTACAACCCTTATTTTCACTATATAGAAACCTCGAAAGGACGTGATTTATCAGATGAAGTACTCCACTTCCTGCTTTGTCTCCTGCTCGTAAATACCCGCCATGGCGTCAAGGGCATCGTCGTGCGGATTCTTTCCACCGTCGACGTATGACAGTATTTGTGACGCTAGGTCCGGCCATCTATTAGTCCAGCCGGCAGGCATCAGCATGTTTTGCTTGATCCAGTACGAGCTGGCTCTGATTCGAGACTGCTTGTTCGTCGTGGTGGCTTGCCAGGTGACTACCGTTCTGTTATTGCCGCTATCTTTCATGATGCGCTCGATATTTCGAGCGAAGCCTCGGCCGCCGTTATTTGACTCAAACAGCGCCAGGGCGACGTTGTTGCGGGTCAGGATATCGGCACAAGCCGGCTCAGTGTACTCGGCCGGCTTCTGAGTAAACAGGGCGTCGATGATGTAGATCTTGCCATCGATGTTGACGTAGAGTAGAGCACAGAAGTAGTCGCTGCCGGTATCGGCAGTATCGACGTAAGCTTTTCTGATAGCCTCCCCATCCCCTTCCGGCAATACTTGATACTCCTGAAGCTCGCCGTAGAGCCTATTCTTCACATCAATCGGTTGTTGTAGGTAGTTTGCCGAGAACACCTCAGGGGACAACGCTTGCCGAAGCATCTCCAGCTTCTCTCGGCTCATGATCTGCGAATCAAGCATCTCCCCTTTATCGTTTATCGCCGGGAACGATATTGCTTCGACCTGGTCGCCATATCGCTCCATCACACACCCTGCCAGATCTTTGGTCGCCCAGCGCTGCATGATGAAGATGAACTTGTAGCTTTCGCCGTCCGCCCGGCTGAAGATGGTGTTGTTAAACCAATCCCAGTGCTCTTTGAGGACCCTTGAGTTCAGGGCATCTATGTGGTTCTTGATAATGTCGTCAAACAGGAACAGATCGCTTCTGGAGCCGGTGACTGATGAGCCGGGTGTCACCATCCGATAAGTCGGCTCAGGTGCTCCCTCAATCTCCCAGCGGGCTTTCGTGGCGTAACCCTGCTTGATTTTAGTCTTTGGGAATATTTGCGGATATGGCACACCGCCTACGCCGAAGTTCTTGCCGAGAATGGTGTCTCTCACCTGAGTTGAGAAGGTCTCCGCCATCGAAGTGTTGCTGGCGGCGATGATACGGCATCTGTTATTGCGTCCCAGCACCCACAAGCTCAAGTTTTTTACCGTAAACGACTTGAAGTGACCCGGTGGCAGAGAGATTACCATGAAGTGCTTAGGTGACCTCTCGTGGAAAGCCTGCGTTCGTCTAGCCAGCTCCCTGAGAAGCCAGCTTTTATCGGTGAATAGCTTTGGGTAGAGGAGCTTTTCAAACTCCCACAGATCACGTCTAGCCAACTCCTTACGAGCCTCCAGCTTTATGACATCAGATACCGGCATGTGTTAGCCTCCGATGAGCTTACGCAACTCATCGGTCGTTAAGTCAGACAGAGGATTGTTGTCCGACGTGACATCCACGTGGTGCTTGATGCGGTCACGCATGGCGTTATATTCCTTGATCGCCCCCAGCTTAGTCTTGAAGTCAGCGTCTTGAACGATTAGCTTCTCGAGCTGTTTATCCACGAAAATGTCATTGAGTCCATGCGCTTCAAACAACAGATGTATACACTTCAAAACCTTAGCATTTCTTAGCATCTTTGAAGCGTTCACCATAGCCGTTTTGTAGGCCCCCGGCGCAGCCGGATTGATATGATAAGCCTCGATATAGCTCTGCACCCCATTGCCGAAGAACTCACGGTCACTGGCATACAAACGGCAAAACAGCAGTTGCTTTGGCGTTAGCTTCAGTGCTTCGATCTCAGCCTTCTTGTCGTCTTTATCCTTCTTAGCGGTCATTCCCCCTCCGATTGTCTGTATATGAGGAAATACCGGCTAGGCGTGACGCTTTAATGAGTTTTAGGTAATCAAGCTTAGTGACTGCTCTCAGCCAAGCATTAAACATCTGGAAGCCGATTAGCCGACCGGAGTTACTCTGCCCACAGTCAAATACATGGAAGGTGATGACCAGATCGTTAAAAGAGACCTTGGTAACATCGCTGTAGAAGTCGATGATGAAGTCAACTGCCCTGTTGTTGTCCCCGCTATTGCGAGAGATTATCTTACCCGGGACAACTCTTCTCTCATACACGCTACCGACCCCCTCCCTAACCGGTCTGTAGCCCGCACCTTTCTTTGCAAGTATGTTACAATCAAAGCATGAGAACTGCAAGTTCTTGGCACCTTAGCTCTGTTTCAGAGCCCACGGTCTTTACAAATCAATAGGTTTCTGATAGTATAAAACTACTCGATAAACCAAATTGAGACCTCAGCGCAAGCTAAGGTCTTTCAAAGTAATTTGTTTTAGACCGCTTGTGATTGACTGCGGTCTTTTTTAGATCCAGTCCTACAAGATAACATAAGCTCGAGTACGATTGTGCGAACGTAACGATCGTGCTCGGCACTGTCAAGCCACCTAGACTAAGCGTCCGTAGGTCTGTTTGTTGTGGCTTGTTAAGGAGGGTTTATGAGCAGAGCGAAAACCTCGTATTCCACTACGATTTTTTCTCTAAATAACCTTAATAATAATAATAACAATGACAATGTCAATGAACAATGTCAATGATATAATAGGTATTGAGGGCAAAATCGAGGGTGAAAACCGTAGTATTTTTGAGTACGAAAGTGGAAAACCTGTGGAAAAACCTGGTGAAAAGTCTGTGGAAAGTGCTGTGGAAAGTTTTTGCGAGGATCGGGCAGCTGAAGTCGAGCAAATTGCCCAAGATTTATGCGATCGTTTAGACAATCCCGGCGCCTACAAGTGGTACATGAAGTTGGCGTGGTATTTACCACCAAATATTCTCTATAAGAACCTTGAAAAAGCCCGAAGCGGACGTTCTCCTCAAGCGTTGTTTACCTGGCTCTGTCAGCGATCAATACGATTACGCCAGAAATAGCCGACTCTGCTCCTAGCATCAATCATGAGAGTGGGAGAAAAGAGCAGAGTCCGGATGACGATTAGAGAAGCCGTAGAGAGTTATTTGTTTTATCAGGCTAAGGTGAGGATGCGATCGCCCTCGACCATCAAGGGGCGGCGCATCTACCTGACGAGATTTGGAAATTATTTTGGCATGGACGCTGACATAGGCAGCCTGTCCAACGTCGATATCGATCGGTACCACACGGACATGCGAGCATCGACCTCGAGAAGGGGTAAGCTCATGTCGATCGGTTCGGTCAACACGAGCATCAGATCGGTCAAGGCTCTACTGAACCACTGCATCAACTACCATGGTGAGCCCATCTTGGCAAAAACCTTCATGATTTACGAGCTTAAACAGCCGGAGACTCATCCGGAGATAATTCTCTTCTCTGACGTCAGAGAGGTCGTTGCTGCGTGCAAAGACGAGCAGGACAGGTTGATGATAGCCCTGCTGTTCGAGGCCGGCTTGCGTATAGCCGAGCTCTGCGCCGTTAAGCTGGAGGACTTCAGGGACACCACCCTAGACGTGGTTGGCAAAGGTGCTAAGCATCGCATCACCTTTGTCTCTAACGATCTCTACACGGCTATTACAGAGCGCTGCAAGAGTCTAGGCATCGAGCATGGCTATATCTTCCGTCCACTCATGCATGGCGGTGATCACTACACCAACATCGACACGGTCAGAGCAAGGATAAAGAGGGTGTTTCTGCGTATAATGGGCATCGACATGCATCCGCATCAGCTGCGACACGCCTTTGCCATAAACCTGCTGGAGAATGGCGCTAATATCAGATCCATACAGAAACTGCTGGGACACGCAAAGATAGAGACAACTATGCGCTACCTAGGCATCTCCGACAAGTACCTCGAGCAGGACTACACTACCCATTTTGGCGGTAGCGTACTACCCGGAACGGCAACTGCGCCTAAATGATTGACAAAACACAGGCACTTTGCTAGCATAATGACATCAAACTTGTACTTAACAACTTTACTGAATGATCGTTCTTGCCATCCAAGAATCGGTCATCTATACTGGGCACGATAAGCCCCAGGTTTTGGTCCTGACATTCGGGGGTTCGAATCCCTCCATCCCAACCAGAGCTTATTTTGTTGCCCTACCATGTAACTTTTAAGGAGAAGAGATGGCAGATGACTTGGTCTTTGTACTATTTCGATTGACGGTCGATAAAATGCGGGGAGCGGTAAGCGCCAGCTCAGGATGTGTCATTAAGCGAAGCCAGGTAGTTAGTTACCTAAACAAAATTACTGACGAGCTAAAGTCTCACCAGGTTAGCAAAGAGCTGACACTGAAGAAGCATAGCGATGACGTTTATGCCTACGAGCTAAATAAGCCGACTAAGACTATCTTCGTCCGCATCATGCCGACTGCCGACATATCATATCGCATTGGCACGATTGACGAGAGAGGACAGCTGGTTGATGCGGCAAAGACGGATAGCTACCCCGCTGCCGTTAAGTGGATACAGACACACGAGGCGTCCGATCAGTCTCGTCATTATCAGCTGGTGGCTAGCCTGCCTAATGTCGAGACCCCGGTCATAGTTAGTGATGTGCTGGAGCAGATTAAGTCGGGTGAGAATAACATCTTCGTGGCGAAAGCTAGCCAGCTTGGCAAGGTCAACCGGCTCAATGATCCAAATGGTAAGAAGAAGACTAACAAGAGCTGGCTGGGTAAAGTCTTAGAGACGAACAAGGTGGGGCGGATCGTCTTTTATATCGGGCTAATTCCGTTGATCCTGTGTGGCATAGACGCCTTGATGTCGCTGGTCTTTAGCGATGGCGGGCGTCATCGAGTCAACGTGATTCTCTATATCGTCTGGGCGGTGACTAAGCCTGTCGTGGCCAATCATGGTCAGTGGCTATTGCCTGTCTCTATCGTGCTAGTGCTGGGCGGCTTTAGCTCTTGCCTGAATAGCTACCTGTCTGATAAGAAGAAGACGAAGCAATCAGACCGCTAGACGTAGGCGTAGTGGAAGTTTACCCTACTTCTGAAATATAAATATGACCGGCGCTGAGACCGGTCATATCTTTTGTTAGCCCTGATATACCTACTCGTCGTTCCAATTGCGGGGAGTGAAGCGTGGTCGCTTGGCCGGCTTAGTGTCTTTGCCTTTGGCTGCTGTTTTCTTACCGCTGACCACCGCCTCGGTTTCTTCGGCGATGACCAGCTCTTCGTTAGTGCGGATAGCCATGATCACCGGTGTACCTTTCTCTGATATCACCCCATCCAGTCCGTTGCGTCCACGAATTCGCTTGTTCTGATCTTTATCTATCTGATAGTTAAACACCTTGAGGTGCTCGACGATCCCTGCTCGTAGCCCCGAAGCATTCTCGCCGGCACCGGCGGTGAAGATGAGGGCATCTACTCTAGGTAGCGCCACCATCATAGCGGCAATATTCTTAGCGATACTATAGGCTAGTGTCTCCATGGCGATGGCTGACTTCTCGTCGCCTTTAGTAGCGGCGGCCGAGACTTCTCGCTGGTCACTGCTAAAGCCTGACATGCCAAGCAGCCCCGAACGGTGGTTAAGATCGTCGACTATCTCCTCGGCACTCTCACCCAGTCGATCCATCATATAAGGAATAATGGCCGGGTCAACTGAGCCGGCTCTGGTGCACATGACGATGCCATCTAGCGGAGTGAAGCCCATGGTGGTATCGACTGATTGACCATTGAGTACTGCCGCCAGCGAGGCGCCACTGCCGATATGGGCAATGACAAAAGCACTATCCTCTATCGGTATATTGAGGAGCTGGGCGGCTCGATTGCTGACGTACTTGTAGCTGGTGCCGTGAAAGCCGTAGCGTCGGACACCGTAATCTTGATACCAGTCATCGGGTACGGCGTAGCGGAAGGCATACTCGGGCATAGTGCTGTGAAAAGCGGTGTCAAAGACGGCTACCTGGGGTAACTCGGGCATAACCTTCATGGCGGCTCGCATAGCAGCGGCAGCCGGCGGGTTGTGCAAGGGGGCGTAGGGCTTCAGCGCCTCGATCTCGTCGACTATCTTGTCGGTCAGGCGGACCGGATGAGTGAACTTATCGATACCGTTTACCACCCTGTGCCCCACCGCCATGACGGTACGCTTGAGCCCTCGCTCTTCCAGCTCGTCAAATAGGCGCTGCATCGCTCCCTCGAAAGACGGGTCGTCCAGCTTGTCCGTCTCCTTGGCGTCATTAGCCTTGATGGTGAAGTTGGCTCGGGGCGTCTTCAGCTCCTCGGCGATACCCTTGGCGATGACTTGATGGGTGGCGGTGTCTAGCAACGAGAACTTGAGTGAAGAACTGCCACTATTGATGACGAGAATACTACTTTCCATATGCCCATATTCTACCATAGCCCATGGCTGATATAATATCTGCCGCCCTTATCTTATCTACGGATAATAATTCTACAATTAGCACAAAAAGAAGGTATGTGCTAATTTAGGGTTCATAAATAATTGCGAGGGGCATCTAACGGCAAACTCAAGTCAATTGATAAATTATTGATGGATCTACCAGACCTGCTTTGTTAACTTATGAACACCATTGTATTGATGAACTAGGGGCAACTTCTCTGGGATTAGTATCTTAACATCTTGCTCAACCTGCTCCATATTGTCTGCTGCGTGCATATAGTTGGGGTAGCTAATCTGCCTTTCTCTATCAAATTCGCAGGGTAATGCAAACTCGTTACGAATAGATAGCTTTATGTCCATCAGGGCATTCACAGCTTCAACGCCAACCACGCCAATAGTTCTTACGGTCGTTCCAATTAGGCGAGCTGCTCCTTGGATTTTCCATATATCATTTAGATCTCCTTTAATGTCAAATAGTATTGGCTGGTGCTCACGTAGTCGTAAATAGTCCATAAAGACATCTCTCGTCCAGAGTAATTCTAGATCATGCAGTTTAATCTGCTGACGCACTTCGGTTTCGCACGCATTATCAATGCCCTCGGATTTAATATAGCCGAAGCTCAATTCCTTACTCGTCATTATTTCCCTTACGATACGCTCGCATGATTGTCTCTAGGCTTACGCTATGTCGGAAGCTTATGCCGTCAATCTTATCCAGATCAACCCACTCCGGCGTGCCGTTGGTGTAGGTTTTCTCGCTGTCGGTTATGTTGTCGTTATTAATCTTGCCACGTAATTGACTGTGGGTAAAGTATAGCTGGATTGATTGGTTAGCTTGCGCCTCAGCATTGCGCTTGAAGAAAGTAGTTGCCTGATGAATGATTTTATCCGGCATGATAGTCAGCCCAGTCTCCTCCTTGACTTCACGGACGATTGACTCCTCTATCGTTTCGCCTTTCTCGACACCGCCGCCAATCAAGCTATAACCGTCCCATTGCCGAGTCAAAAGGATCTTATTATTCTCAATAATAACTGCGTACACGCCCACACGAATATTCAGCTCGTCAACGGGAACGGTGTATTGATTACCGTAAACGTCTTTACAAATGATGGTCTTAGTCATTTTACTCCTTATTTATAGTACTTAGTTCTATCTGTTACCCCTGCCTTGGCAAACCCAGCTTTCCGCTCATGACAAGCATAACACTCGCCACAATGATATAATACACCATTTTTGAGTATTGGCGTCCAACACGTCATTGTTTGCTCGTCTGGTATGTTGTTTTCTTTGGCCCATAGGATTTCATTACTTTTACTAAATGGCACTTTAGATATTTCAGTGTCAATATTTATTGACACTATGTTCCATTCGACTTCCTTGGTCATCTCGCAGATTGATAAAGTGTTAATACGATTAATTGTAACACTTGCAATACTGTCGGTCTCAATAACGCCATTGCAGATCGTTCGGATGTTCTCCTTAAGCGAGGCGGAATACTGAACTGCAAACATTTGCATAATAAAATCTCGCATTGGATAACGATGAATTTTAGCGTAATCTTGCAACTGATCCTTTATTTCTTTTGGAGGTACACATATCTTTGGAATAAATACATCATGAAACGAGCCCACACCAAATGTTTTTTGAAAATAATTTGTGAAGAATCTGACTGATGCTAACTCTCCACTCCGGTTGCGTGACCCACGGTCAATATAGATTGGAAATAACTCCATGTCATAATCTTTTATCAAACGTGCGGCTGTGATAATTGAATCATAGCCACCGGAAACTAGAATTACTGCCTTTTTATTCTTAGGCAGTTTTGATATCCAACCTCGTTTATTAAGCAGGAGCTCGTTGTACATATGAAGTTGATTCATTTTACGTCTCTTTCGTTTTTATAAGCAAAGTGAATACTTTGCGCAGCTTCATAAGTATTTTCATAGATGTGTACGTCTGTTACGAGTCCGTCAAGCCTGCCTGTCCTAATTTCTATTGACAGTCTCTTGCTTAAGATTCTTCGAATCTTTTCACCTAACAATGATATAACAGTTAAATCACCCGCTCCTTTCTGAAACCCGTCCCACGATCGCATAAACAGTGTTAGGTCGAGGTAAGTTTTCTTAAGGCGCTTATTCACTCTGAACTGTAACGCAGTGATGCACGGTAAGTAATCGTTCCACGGACTCTTCAATACAGATTCATAATCTTCGTAAGTTGGAAACACCATGACGGCCTTTTTTGATTCAGGGATCTTTGCCAAGCGTTCGATGACAAACTCCATCATTCTGCCTTCTTCTAGCCGTTTTTTATAACTTTTAGCTCCGTTGCGAAAAGATGGCGTGATATCAAAGTCTTCCATTGTGTCCACTTTAAAGACCATTCTTTTCATAGCATCAATTTTTGCTTTGTCACCGTACTTTCTAATCAGTAAGTCGTCTGGATCTGCTGTGCCGGCAGCAAACCTCAGATTTCTTACAGCAAATCTACCTCTATTTTCGTCTAGCTCAAACTGCCCGTTTTTTAAAATAGTTTCTACTATATCTAACCACAGCTCCCCAAGTGTTTCGCCGTATACAGAATAGCCAACATTTTTGACCTTTGTAATCATCCCATCTCCTTATAAGCTATTTACGAAATGGTAGTCATAAATACGGTGCAAGTCAAGACTTCGTTGAACTTTGTTGCATAGCCCTTAGTCTCAATGAGCTGCCTTCAAGTGCTTTTATGCGGATCTATATGGTAGGATGGTCTTATCCTTATGCCTTTACCCCTTTATGCTCGGGTTAACCTGAGGTGCTTATAATTTATAGGAGCTTTCTCTTCGATAAACCATAACTTTGATTTAGGATAAAGTAGAAAGTATTATTGCCTATAGTGCTGATATAATATCTAGCGTGAATCAGTCAAGCTTTGGCTTCCGGATAGTGTCTCAGGGTGATGCCGGCTATCCGTTGATGCGAGCCGGCGTCATTCGTACGCCACATGGCGATATCAAGACGCCGAACTTTAACTTAGTCGGGACGATGGGCTCGGTGCGGTTCTTGCCACCGTCAGACATGCGGGCGGTCGGGACACAGGTCATGCTGAGTAATGGCTACCATCTGTATCGTCGGGCAACTATCATCTCGGCTAGCGGTGGGCTGGCTCGGTGGTCGGGTTGGCAGGGTCCAACCTTCACCGACTCGGGTGGCTTTCAGGTAATGTCGCTGGGGTCGGGTCTAGGTAAGGTGATTTCTATGGCGGGTGACAAAGCTAATCAGAGCGAGCTACGTGAGCCGGACGAGCGTTTGGCGCTGGTCGATGAGGAAGGAGTGGAGTTTCGTGATCCATTCAGCGGTCGAATCATCAAGTTTACCCCCGAGATATCAATCGCCACCCAGCACAAGATCGGAGCGGATGTGATGATGTCTTTTGATGAGCTGACTAATATCAATGATACTTACGAGTATAATGTCCGCTCACTGGAGCGGACTAGGCGCTGGGCAGAGCGTGGGCTAGCTGAGCATATCAGGCAGACAGCTCTGCGCTCAGATCGTCCTTGCCAGGCTCTCTATGGAGTGCTTCAGGGTAGCTATTTCCTCGACTTGAGGCGTCAGGCGGCTCGAGATATCTCAAGGATGAATATCAACGGTCACTATTTCGACGGCTTCGGGCTGGGTGGCGCACTGGACAAGGCGAACCTAGGCGAGATTTTAGTAGCGATGAACGAAATCTTACCTGCCGACAAGCCTCGTCATTTACTGGGGTTAAGTCACCCTGACGATATCTTCGTTGGCGTAGAAGCCGGGGTGGATACATTTGACTGCGTAGCGCCGACTCGGGAGGCTCGCCACGGGCGAATCTATACCCCGGATGGTAATTATAATGTCAAGCGATCAATGTATCGGGATGACACACAGGTGCTAGCTACAGACTGCGACTGTCCGACCTGTCGAGCCGGTCACACCAGAGCTGAGCTACGAGCTCTGCTCAAATCGGCTGAGCCGACCGAGCGAGCAAGAGCGTTTAATCTGTTGACGGCACACAATACTCGCTTTATCATTCGGCTGTGTGAGCGGATACGCCGGGCTATCATGGATGGTAGCTACCGGCAATTTCGTGACGACTTTTGTCGTCGCTACTACCGGGCTTAGTGTTTAGAGTGCCTGCCCGGTTGACGACGCTTCCGGCTACGGTCATTACCTAGGGGCGGAATGATATCCAGCTCCGGTCCAATGTATTGGCGATCAGCCGGCACGAAGATAACCGGTGCGCTGGATACACCGGCGAGGTGCGGTTCACTGGAGCCATCTTGGCCTATCTCACCTCGCCCATGTGACTGCAGGAAGTCACGTACCAGGATGACGACGCAACCGGATAGCGGAATGGCGATCATCGCTCCCAGCAGCCCACCGGCTTGCATACCCAGAGTCATGGAGACGAGGATGATCAGAGCGGAAGTCTCCATATGTCTGGACTGAATCCGGGGCTGGACGAAATTATTCTCGATCTGTTGCTCAATGGTGAAGACGATAGCGTAGATAATGGCAGCCGGCGGAGAGTACACCAGTAAAATCAGGGTGACAATCGTGCCGCCAATGACGGCACCGAACATCGGCACGAAGATCATCATAAAGATGGTGATCCAAGCCGGCCAGACCAGGCTGATATCAAAACGAAAGACTGTAGCTAAGATACCGACTACTACGGCGGTAAAAGTACCGCTGATCACCCCGACTGTTGCCTGCCCGACCATGTAGCCGCTGATGACATCGTACATTTTGCGAGCCATCCGGCGGTGGCGTCGACGACGGGTTGGATTAGTATAAGCTAGACGCCAGAACTTCTCTTCCCAGTTCGGTCCTTCCACTAGCATAAAAAAGGTGGCGAAGAGTACCAGACAGGTATTGCCTAAGACGACGAAGATATTAGATAGGGCATCGAAGAAGGCCGCCCCCATGTTGCTGGTGGCGTGTCTCAGCTGCGCCCCGGCGTCAACCAGCCATTGGTTAAACTGGTCGGTCAGATGATAATGGGCTAGTAAACTACCCAGCCAGCTCGACTCTTGCTTTAGGTGATTGACCATGCTAGGTAGATTAGCAATAAACGAGGACAGCTGACGAGCGAAGATCGGCACTATGGTAAGGAGTAAAACTCCGATCATAACTGCAATAATTAAGTAAGCGATGAAGATGGCCACGGTGCGGGACTTACCCGGTAAATAACGAGCGATGAAAGAGACGGGGCGATTAAGCACCAGTGCCATGAAGAATGAGATGGCTAACATAGCAAGAGGCATCCGAGCTGCCCAGCAAACCAAAGCTAATGTAATGAACCCCAGAATCACCAGCCAGAACCGAATAAAAGTCTTAGTGCTAATGGTCAGTTCGACATCAGGTGATTGTTTCATGCTACTAGTCTAACACAAGAGGAGTGCTAGGGGCTATTTAGAGCCTAGTGGTATTTGGCGAGTATGTAGACGTTGTGTTGGTCGGTGTCGTCTTGGGTGAAGAAGGCTGACAGTGTCCCCTCATCACCCTTGCTTTGCACGCCGGTCTTGGGTGGGATTAGCTTGACCTCCTCGGCGCTAAATATCTCACTGATTATCCTTATCGCCTCGGCGTCGTTATAGATATAGTCGGCTTTGATCATAGCGTACTTGTCGCCCGGTGTAGAGGGAACCAGCTCGTATACTTTAATATCCGGCGAATAGTCGATTCGGGTAGTCACGCTGAAATGCTGGTCGGTCGCTAGGTCAAAGTTGCTAGTGATGGTGCTGATTTGATTAGTCATTGTTTCTACTCCAAATAGGCGTAACGCCGTCATTAATAGTGATGTGACGATCAGTCAGCCGATCTCGCAGTTGGTCAGACTTAGCCCAGTCTTTCGCTTTCCTTGCCTTCTGACGCTGAGCGATAAGCTCGTAGTCTTCGGGTGGGATGTCGGGTGTAGTCCCCCCTACTTTAATACCGAGAAGCTGATCGCCGGTTTCGATGAGCAGATCTAAGGCAGCTAGGTCGGTCTGATCTGGGCTAAATAGATTGTATGCTTGGTCGAGATATCGAAGAGCGCCGGGAGTATCAAGGTCGTTCTCCAGGACGGAGACCAGCTGTTCAACTAGCTGATGAACTTGCTCGGTCTGCTCTTGGCTGGGGTTATCTGATACTTGCCAGCGCAGAACGGCGATCTCTTGCCAGTGATGACGTCGATTGCGAGCGGCGGTTAGGCTTTGCCAGCTGAAGTTAGTGGCACTACGATAATGTGACTGCAAGACTAGTACCCGAAAATCAAGCGGGCTATAATCTCTGCTAACTAGGTCGGGTAAGGTAAAGAAGTTGTGGGCTGATTTCGACATCTTCGCACCGTCGACCAGTAAATGCTCGTTATGGACGAAGAAGTTGGCGTAAAGCTCGGGCTGATCGCCGGCTGTACTCTGAGCAATCTCGTTCTCATGATGGGGAAAGATGAGATCTACCCCGCCAGTGTGGATATCGAAAGGTTGCCCTAGGTTGTGGCTGCTCATGACTGAGCATTCAATATGCCAGCCGGGACGACCGGCTAGGTGAGTACCGTCAGCCAGGGTGAAGTCCCAAGCCGGCTCGCCGGGCTTTTGTTTCTTCCAGAGGGCAAAATCGCTCGGATTATCCTTGTCATACTCGTCGTTCACGATTCTCTCTTGGTGATGGCTATGTAGGTCGATATGAGACAGCTGACCATATTGACGCTTCTTGGCGTATGTATCGACTGAGAAATAGATGCCGTCACTAGCGACATAAGCTACCTTCTGCTCCAGTAGTTTCAGGATAAGCTGCTGGATCCCGGCGATGCTGTCGGTGGCTTTGACTAAGGTGATATCGTCGATGCTGTTGCCTACCGCCCTCATCTCATCAAGAAAGATCTGCTGATAATGGTCGGTCAAGCGTCGAAGTGCCTGCCTCGGCGGCTGGTCGGGATATCTGGCCAGTGAGTCTCTGATGGTCTTATCATCAACGTCGGTAATATTCATCACATGCTTAGTGGTGCCGAAGCACTGTTTGAGCGTCCGACGCAAGATGTCGGCATAAATGTACGAGCTTAGATTGCCGATATGAGCGTGGTTATAAACCGTCGGACCGCAAGAATACATCCGGATGGAGTCGGGATGAAGTGGTGTGAACTGCTGGAGCTTATGCCCTCTGGTATTAAACAGCTGCATCATCGCTCCTTTGTCTGACTCGGAAGCTCCCCAGCTTTGTCTGATCAAGGCTAGCGTGGCTTCCCTTTTTAGCTGCTTGCTCCGCCTTGGCTAAGGCGTTGTCAACATTCCGACTTGCCTCGTCCTCACTCGCCTCAGCGTCGTACTCCCGGTAGACCTGGGTCAGCTGGTCGGTCAGGTCCGGCAGGAAGTCATCTAGACTGGCGTAAGTGCGAAAGCCGGCAGCGTAAGGGTGTCCATCGCCACCGAAGCGCTTGGCTAGCAAGTTGGACACGGGGATGTTGGAGCGGATCTTGCCGGTCAGCTTGTCGTCGGGATAAGTCTTGATACCGATGGCGACGTCGACACCAGTCACTTGGCGCATCTCGTCAATCACCAGCATGGTCGGGTTGTATTCGTTGCTATACTCATGAATCTCTTCAAATGGTATATGGACAAAGGCGGTACGACCGTCATTTAGATAGTCGATGCGTTCGATTAATTTACCCTTGTAGCTCAAGATGCGGGGCGATTTCTTCATCAGCTCTCGCCTGGCTTCTTCGACCTTAGCTGGACTGGCGCCAAGCCGGACTAGACCGGCACAAGTCTCGAAACTATCGGCGGTAGTTGACTCGGTTGATAGCCCCAGGGAATCGGCTTGGATGGAAATGAAAAGGTCGGTAGCAGCCACCGGGGATATCGCCCAGCCCTCTTCCTTGGCGATGGTGTAGATTAGCTCACCGGTGGCAACCGCCTGGTTGCTAAAGATATACTCTGCCTCGAAAGGCAGATCCGGCTCGACGCCGACATGGTGGTCAAGGACGATGACGGGGTGGGTGGTGAAGAAGTTCATCACCGCCGGGTTGTCAATCGTCTTACTCATCAGCGTCTTAGACGAAGTGTCGACGATGATGACGATATCTGCTCCGGTCGGGAAGTCATTAGTTACTCTGCTCCATCCCTCAATGTAGCGCAGGTAGGTTGGTATCTGTACGGGGCAATGCATGGTTACCGCCTTGCCCTGCTCGGCAAGAATCTCCTCTAGGGCCAAGGCTGAGCCGAGCGAGTCGCCGTCAGGATTCTCAGCTTGGCAGACCACGACTGACTCTGCATGCTCAATCAGCTGACGAACCCGGTCGGTTAGAATCATAGGGCTATTATACCATCATTGGGGCGCTGTCAGGGCTCGGGGCGAACTCTTTAGCGAGACGCTCCGCCGCTAGGTGACTTATTAGTATAGCCATCTTCCCGGCAGGGTCGATAGCTAATCTCGGCAAGCTCCAGCTTAGTTAGCACCTGCTTGATATTGGCCGCCGTCAAAAGAGAGCTTACTCCGGCCTGCCCGGTCAGTACGTTTAGGTCGCTATGGATGTCGATTAACGTCCGGTCATCGATCAACTCTTTGAGACGAGTAGCCAGTCCGTCCAAGGACGACTGGTTCGGTGTCGGGAGTGAAGCGAGAGCGCTACTTAGTCGCTGTTTGATTCGGCGATGAATTGGACGTCGACGCAGGAGGAAGCTCTGTCTGAGGGTGACTTGCCCTCTAGAGCCATCAACGATGACGCCATCAGGATATAACCCCAGGTCGGCGACCGTTTGTCTGGTTATCTGCCACCAGACACCCCGGGCAATGAGCCGAAAAATGATCATTTCCGCTACTGTCGGGTTTGTCACTACTAAGCTGGTAGTCATCTTTTCGAATAGCTCAGGCCGGCGCCTCATCCGAAAGAGACCCTGGTGGCAATTCTCTTCATTCGGCTCCGGTGTATAGATCAGCTGGTCTATCTGATTCGAGGGGATGAATCTCGTTCGAACCAGTTGATCCAGCTCGGCTCGCAGCCCCATCCAATTCATCACTGTATAGCGAGTGCCTAGCTCAGCTTCGACTTCGCCGAGACAGCTGCGTACTACGGTATCGGGGATGGCTCGACCGGACTGAGTAACGTATTCGTCTATCACCGGCACCATATCAGTACGGCAGTCAACTGCTAGATAAATGTAATGAAGAAAGCTCTCGCCGCTGACGTTACTAGCCAGGTATGGCGGCGTCGGATAATGCTCGGCCAGGAACCGGTCAAGTTGATAAATGAAGCAGTGTTCGTAGAGATGAATAACCCGTTCGTCAATATCGCCATCAACATACAGCCAGTAGTGACGAGTAATCGGTCGAGGACTAATCATTCTCTCCTCCATTGAGAATTAATTGCTGGAAGCTGCCGGCGGGTGCTTGATCATAGTCAATCCACCAGAGGGATACCCCGGCTATGGCGCCAAGAATGCGATGAGACGATAGGTAGCTCCCCATCTGACTATCGGGTATGATGATGCCGAGATTACGATAAGTGTCGCCCGGCTCCGGTGAGCTCCAACCCTGACAGTGGCGCCGAATGGCCGACCTGATATTACGGTGCATTTGCCGGGGTGAATTGACTGCCAAGTGTTGGGCTTGGCTAAGTTGGCTGAGCACGGCTTGCTTGATCCTGCGGTGATGGCGGCGGTCGTCTCGGATGATAAGGTGATAGCGCAGGACGACTTCGTCGTCATAGTCGTAGCAAGTATTTTCCCTAAGATGACCGCCATACTGAATTAAACCTTGTTCGACATAGCTAGCCAGAATGTATAGTAGCACCGGGGCGATGACTCTATTCGACACTTGACCATCCAGTCGGAAAGATACAGTGACAGAAGAAAAGGATCGTTCGGCTCGCCGTAGCTGCAACCAGTCCGGCTTAGTGTAGCTGACTAACGGTGATTGGTCGGTGCCGGTCTCAACTACACCGCCACTGAGGTCTAGCTTGGTGAAGGGGCGACGTAATAGCTCGGCTAGTTGTTTGCTCAGTCTACCTCGGCTATTGACTCGAACTATCTGTCCTGTCTCGGTCTCGGTCCGGCTGAGGCTAAGGTGTATTAGCTCCTCGGGCAAGGCTGCTGAAGGCATCTCGTTAATGATCTGCTCTATCTGCCCTACTGCCTGATCGTCATACAGTCGGACATTAATGGTGGCTCGCCGGTTATTAAAGTTGACCGTCAGGATACAGATAGCGCTAGGAATGAGGTGATATCTCTCGATCAGCTCTCGTTGGATATATAGGTAGATATAATGACAGAGGATATCTGCCAGGTAGACATTAGTCTGATCAAGCGGTAGATAGTAGAGTAAATGCTTTTCGGTTGACATAAATATAACTCTGAGAGCTTCATTATCCTGCTCTTAACACCATATTAGCAAAACGCTATGTTCGGCGTATGGGCAGATAGGTGTCGTTGTCGCAACCTTTCCTACGATATAATGTACTCATGCTAAGGCGAGGATGGTCGAAAAGATGGCAAGTGTTTGCCCTGGGCGCACTAATCGGTCTAGTCGTCTTCGGCTTTCTCTATGGCTTTGAGGTGATCAATCCTACTTACACTGATTGGATCTGGCATGGCGAGACCCATGACACGGCTCAGCATCAGCTGGGCTGGGAGTTTTACCGAGCTGAGTCGTCCGGTGGGATGATCAAGCGATTGGCGCCGCCGACCGGACTGTCGATGATCTTTATGGATGTCATTCCGCTGGTGGCACTGATGGTCAAGCCGCTTACGGGTGTCTTACCGGCGAACTTTCAGTACTTTGGGCTATGGGGGCTTGGCTGCTACATCCTAATGGGTGGGATAGGAGCGCTACTGGTTGATACGATTTGGCGTCGGACTAGATTAGCCGAGTCAACTAAGCTGCCTTGGCGTTGGCTGGCGATTGGCGCCGGGGCGAGTTTCTTTGTCCTCTCGCCGATAGTGTTGGCTCGTAGCTTTTATCATCCTGCCCTGGCTGGTCAATGGATAATCCTCTTGGGGATATTACTGGTAGTGGAAACATCGTGGTTTAAGTCGGCAGGTCACCTAACGGCTATCTGGATGGTTGTGCTCACCGGGGCTATCTTGATCCACCCCTACTTCCTGCCAATGATGGGGACGCTAATGGTGCTGTCTGTCGTTCGCTTGATTGACCGGCAAGGCTGGAGCGGTCGGTATCGCTGGCGAGCGTTAGCGATAATGACGATCGTCCCCGCCGCAGTGGCGGTAAGCATATTTTATCTAGTCGGAGGCTTTAGTTTGGGGACGGGGGCGGAGGTGTACGACCTGGCAGACAAGGGCTTTAATCTGCTGAGCTTCGCTAACCCACTGGGCTACTCCGTCCTACCCGCCTTCCCTAATCGCTCAACTTCCGGCGAGACGATGATGTGGTTGGGGCTCGGCGTCTGGCTGATGCTTTTACTTGCTGCTTGGCTATGGCGAGGGAATTATCGGGTAGCTTGGCTTCGCCTGAGGCGGTATTGGCGGCGACATCGCTGGATGTGTCGAGTTGGCTTGACCGTTTCTATACTGCTACTAGTCTTTGCCGTCGGAGTGCGAATTGATGCCGGTCCTGCGACTTTAGTCCAATATAGTGTGCCTAAACCAATCTACGAGCTATGGTCGGCTTTTCGGGCTTCAGCTCGAGAAGCTTGGGCCTTTTACTATGCGACTATTTTACTGGCCAGCTATTTCTTTGCTGGTGGGCTGACGAAGTGGCGAGAGCGCCATCACGGTCGGTCGGCGGGGGTAATAGTGGCAATGGTACTACTGATCGTAGTCGGCGTACAAGCTGTTGATATCTTAGCTAGCCCTCGAGCTATAGCCAAGCGAAGGGATTTCCGGCGAATTACCGGAACATCGGCTCAGTTCACACCTCTTGACCTCGGCTCAATTTATCATGGGCAGAAGCAACTGATCGCACTAGATGAGTCCTTTCGAGGCGACCAGTCGGGTACTTATATCATTGGTCGGACAGCACTTCGCTACGGCATGTCGCTCAATGCTGGCTTTTTCGCTCGCCTGCCCGATAGGGTGCGCCGTGAGCAGGCCGACTGGCGAGCTAAACTGACGACGGGTCAGCTGACGGCACGCCAGCTGGAGAGCGTGGTGCTTTTTACCGGAGACAATCGGATAGTAAAAGTCCTCCCTCATTGGGTCAAACACCGTCGGCTTGGTCGGTGGACATTCCTGTATGTTTAGCTCAGGCTGACATCGGCGTGATGTCCTAATGATGCGATGGCGAAGCTAGCCTAGCTTGATTTAGCATTATACTTCCGGTGGTAGGCTTCGTCATCAATCAGAGTTATCGGCACACCAAAATATCTAGCAAACTTCTTGCTGTTCTCATTGATATCATCGGTGCTGGAGCCGTGAACGATGATATGCGATGGTTGCAAGCGACCGTTCCTCGCCCCGGGCTCACTCGACATGCGAGAGAGACCGACTTCGTTGTAGCGTTGGTTCATATCAAGATAGAAACTGATTTTGTCGAATTGCTGCATCAATTGGTCACAGGTGGTAAATAGAACGCCGCCCATTTCCAGCTTCAAGCCGCCTCGCAAGTAGCCGTCACTCGGTGCCATGGCGGCAATACCGCTGGGCTGAATATGATTGAAGCCCAGTAGCACCCGAGTGCTTGGGTCGGCACCCGACTGTAGATAGTTGTCATAACACTCCTCGTCGATGCAGCTGGTCGAAATAGTCGAGGAGCCTTGGGCTGTATTCCAGACGCTAGGATCGTCTATGAGAGCATTATAAATATTGGGGCGATTGTAGTATTCGTAGATGGTGTGGCTGAGCATCTTAAATGGAGCACCGGTCAGCTTAATTACTTTAAGAGCTTTACTAGGATCGTCCTCGTCTATGGTGAAATGCTCTATCCCCTCGCCTGTCGCTTCCAGGTCGATCAACGACTTATTCCAGTCGTCAGCGATATAACGGCGGAGCTTGCTGATTAGGTCAGAAGCCGAGCCTTCGATCTTGGTGATCTTGGCTACACCACCGTCATCCTCGACCGGTGCACATAGGGGTGAGCTGGCGATAGTCTGAAGTAGCCTCTCGGTAGCCTTGCCATTATATACATCGCTCTCATCAGAGTCTTCCGCTGGTACATATTGATCATGCTGGCTATCGTATTCAAGTCCGAAGTTAGTCGGGTGAACCTGGCGGAATAGTTCTATCACCGCCTCATCGTCTGCGGTCAAGACCTGGCGCTGACGAAGTGTCTCTAGGTCAAAGCAGCTCAGGTCATAACCGTCGAAGTCGGCTAGCATAATGAAGGATATGGCTCGACAGGCATCCCCGACGTAGTCGCTGGTCAGGTCGCTAGTCGCTCGCTCGGCGATGACCGCTCGATAATTCTTCAGCTCTTCGACCGACTTGATGTTGTACTGGTTGTGCGTCCGCAAGACTAGATTAAGGCTATTACGAGTAGCTTCATCAAGCTCGTCGACCGTAGTTAATTCATCAAAGAGCCGGCTACTATCGCCAAGGTTTTCGGTCAGTACAGCGTAGTTCACCATCCTAGCTCGGTCGCCGTCAAATAGATCAAAGCGGCTCAGTGTATCTAGATGCCGGCGCAGCTGCTTGATAGTTTCGTCGTCCATGGTGCTAATTTCTCGGTCGGCACCGCTATCATACATGACTAGGTCGCCGAAGTATTCTTCACCCAGTACGGCATCCTTGCCCTTAATGTGAGCGTCAATGACTTGACTTCTGTCAACCAAGCACGCCAGAGGGTACTTACCGAGGAAGTCATCTGCCTTGCGACTCAAGTCAACGAGACGATTAATGTCGATGTCGCTTGGCTGCGCTAGCTCAAAGAAGGTGCAAGATGCCCCTTTTTGTTCCCACTCTTGATATAGGTCTAGTGATTTTATTTGAGACGATCCCAGCAAGCTACGCACCTCCGGCACCAATGGCATATCTGCTAGACAGAATATGAAATCAGCAGTTTTATCGCTATCGGTTAGCGCAGGCTTGCCTTTTAATCGCTTAAAATACCGTCGATCAGGAACGCCTTCCTTGAAATACTTATCTATATTATAGTTATCAGTTTGGCGGTCGACTTTTTCAAGCAAAGATCGGAAAGAAAGTATATCCCACTCGGAGATTACACCGTCTTCGGACGGTGATACAGTCCCATATAGACTTGTTCTCCGGAACTGCCGCCAGTACTTCGTCACCTCCGAATCAGGGCAGATATTAAGAGAAATACCGTGCAGTGCACTACACTCAGTCATGCCTGCTTGACAGCTTTTGGCTAGTTGATAGTACAAGTGCTTGATATTGTCGTCATTGATCAGCCCCGCTTGATAGAGATTCTCCTGCAGGGGTGTCGTACCCTGGCGGAAATCGTCAATGAAACTATTTTCAATGCAACTATCAATGAAGAAATCATTCGTAGCTATATCGATACCAACATTCTCCAGACCCTTAACAAAGGCGACCAGGTTCTTCGTGTCACGGGGGTGCGACTTAAATTTATCAATGATGATGTTCTTTGAGATACTGGCCGTCATTGAGGCCAAGTCATATTCTTTGCCCGTTAGCACTAACTTTATTTGCTGACTTACCTTTTTGTCATTCATGGCGCCGTTGACAAAATAAGCGTAAGGAGATTCATCGACATCCGCTGTCGACTGTGAAAAATTCTTCAAGAATAAAGCCGTGGCCTCGGCTAAGCCGTCATAATCCTCTAGAGGTAACTGATGATCAGTCAGAAACTGGGTAACCTTAGTTAGAAGTGCACGTGAACCACACTCAACCGTTTGACCTAACGCTCTTTTAATAACGAAATCCCTAGCCGGTTGCTCTATCATCGTTAGTTTTTCCGCCAGAATCTCGTCTGATAACTGTTCACGATAAACTTCCGCTACAGCCAACGTCAATTCGTTGGCGACATCTTCTACCTCCTCCCGTTGCTCGGGCGTAAGAATGATCTCGATCGGATGTCTGAGTGAGACAGCCTTAACCCTGTCCTGATCGTCAGGTAGTCTATCCGGCTCACTGGTAGATTCGTTTTTAATCCAACCGGCGAGAGAAGTCGCCAGCTTACCTATCTTAGACCAGGGAAGCTGCGGCTTCGACACATCGGCTTCACTTTGCCTTAGCGCCAAGATCCAATCGTCGCTCGACTCATCATCTGGCGTATGGTCAAGCCATCCATCTCTGTGTTCCCTGTGTATCATTTCTCATCCCGCCCCAGCAAGGCTATCGGTATAATAACACAAGCCGATTGGCGTGATGAGGTGTGCTATAATGCAGGCATAAACATAACCACTAAGGAGGTGTATGGAAACAGG
>ERZ772964.31-NODE-31-length-91411-cov-27.8611_pt1 | contig 91411 bp, 88 predicted proteins | sample MGYA00580675_ERZ772964 | MGnify/ENA primary metagenome ERZ772964 (study PRJEB29015, sample SAMEA2737941) | human oral metagenome | biome: human oral; feature: human-associated habitat; material: dental | place: China | collected 2139 ... | reverse complement strand
GGCGGCGACATCAAAACCGCATGGCGCATGGATGCCGGTATGCGCTGGAGCTTCTGATTGGAGAAAACAGGCGGCTTGCGGCGGGCAGAGTTGCTCTGCCCGCCATGCTTCCTGACGAATAGACAAAGATCTTTTGGAGGAACATCATATGAGCGAGAAATCAGCAGAGGAAAAACAAAATTCGAATACGGTGAAAGCTGAAACTTCGGTCGCTGCGGAAAAGGCATCTGCTTTTCGGTCGTATCTTGAAAAAGAAAAGATTACCGGCGTGCAGTTTCATGATGTGGGAGACGCAGTTCACTCGCATGTCGTCCGCAGTCATCTTCCTGTACAGGGGCAGAGTTTGCCTTTTATGATTTTGATTGACGATAGTGTTTACACACTGATTCAGGTAGAGGTCGCCGCGCAGGTTGTTACAGAGGAGAAAAAGGCCGCTGTTTCGATCTATCTCAATGATCTGAATGATCAGTACCGCATGCTGAAATACAGCAGTGATGAAGCAGGAAATATGATATTGACATGCAGCATTCCGTCTGGTACAGAACAATTCGATCCAGCATTGATTGTTGCGCTTCTGAACCAGATTCAGGGACATTTGAATGCGCTGTATTCAGATATCATGATAAAGGTATGGGATAAAGGGACGGCCAATGCATAATATGGACCGTTTACTATTAGCATCATCATTCATGTGAAATGTTGTGGCCCCCAAAAGTTGGCTCCTTTGGATCTGACTTTTGGGGGTCATGACATTTATGGGACCTTTTGTTTTCCGTTGCAGGTGAATTTTTTGCGATGAAATAAATTTATGGTTGAATCTGTGATTTTATGTGATAAAATGTCCATGAACCATATGGTGTCACTATGTATGGAGGGAAATGTAATGGTTGACCAAAATAGGGAATCTGCGCTGGGGGCGCAGGGATTGTCCGATGCAATTCATGAGATCGTTGCAGGACATGAGAAAAATGAGCTCTTTACGAAGCTGCGCGGGAGCGAGCCGTACGCTGCGGAGCTGAACGAGCTGATCGACTGCGTGAACGAGGAGCTGGAATATCAGCGCTTCCGTCTGCGTACGGTTAACGAGGCGGTCAACTCCGGCATGTGGTACATGAAGATCAATCCGGATTTCAGCATTGCCTATGCGATCTGGTCCGATGAGTTCCGGCGCATGGTCGGTTTCCGCGGTGAGTCGGACTTCCCGAATACGATAGAATCGTGGAGTTCGCGTCTTCATCCGGATGATGTGGAGGAGACATTCTCTTCTTTCAACGCCTGCATCAAAGATCTCAGCGGGAATACGGAGTATAATGCTGACTATCGCCTGAAGGTGCATGACGGCAGCTACCGTTGGTTCCATGCCTCCGGCAATGTTGTGCGCGATAAGAGCGGGCATCCGGAGGAGATCATCGGCGTGTTTGTCGATATTGATGAGGAAAAGCGGAAATCGGAGGTGCTGGCTCAGACATCACAGAAGAAGGAAAAGTTCTATGGCGAGCTTGAGACGATGCTCAGCAGTCTGTATGCATCGATCGACGCCATTACGACGAGCGTCAGCGAGACGACGGAGCGCACGGTAGAGATCTCAAGCGTGCAGGAGGAGATCACGCAGGCGGCTGAGGATACCCGCAATCAGACCGAGCATACGCTCAAGATGTCCGAGCTTGTTATGACGATCTCGAAGCAGACCAATCTCCTCGCGCTGAACGCCTCCATCGAGGCGGCCCGCGCCGGAGAAGCGGGCCGCGGATTCTCTGTCGTGGCAGAGGAGGTTGGCAAACTCGCCGACAGCAGCCGCGATGCCGCGAGCAAGATCCTTGAGGCGCTCGGCTCGATGGAGAAGGCGGCAAATCATATCGCTGAGCGCATTAAGTCCATCAACGGTCTGATTGAGAATCAGGCGGACAACATGAAGGAGATCAGCGCCTCCGTTGAGGAAGCGAAAGCGATGTCGGACAGCATCGAAGAACTGTCCAAGAATCTGTGATTTTCTCAGGAGCCGTACTGAGTTGAAAGATATTGTCCCCCATAAGCTGCTGATACGCTGGTTTGTGGGGGAAATTTCATGTGTTTTTGCAATATGCTGGAGGATGCTGTGATGGCGTATGAGATTTCACTGCGAACGTATCAGCCGGGAGATCCGAGCAAGGTTTGTTCCTTCCAATATGAACTGTACAAGCGGCAATATCACTTTAATGGTTTTTATGAGCAGGAGATGCTGCGCGGGATGGCGGAACTCTATGATGATTTGGAGGGCAATCAGATGTGGATCGCCGAACTTGCCGGGAAGATGGTCGGCGATATCGCGGTGATCAGGAAGGGCTCGGAGAGAGCGCAGCTGCGCTGGCTTGGCGTAGATATGGATACGCAGGGCCAGGGTCTGGGGCATAAACTGCTCGCCGAAGCGTTGTCCTTTTGCAGAGAAAAAGGGTATACGCATCTCTTTTTGGGGACGCTTGACATTTTGAAACCGGCGCGTCATCTTTATGCCAAGTTCGGTTTCCATAAGACGAAGAGCGAAGCATATAATGAGTGGGATAAAAACAGAGAGATATATCGTGAGATATGGGAATCCGATCTAAAATAATATAGCGGATGATAAAAAGCCTGAATTTATTGACAGCACTCCGCGATTGAAATATAATATGAAAAACGGCTATTTATGCAGGAACATTACAGGAATCACAGATTTCTTCGGAGAGAATGGATGAACTTATGACTTTTGATATGGATCTTGTATTTAACTCATTCCCGCTGCTGCTTGTTGGTGCGGGGGTTACCATACAGATCACGGTACTCTCTACGGCGATCGGTTTTGTGATCGGTCTGATTGTGGGCGTCGCGCGCATCTCGCATGTGCGTCTCCTGCGGATGCTTGCGGAGGTCTATGTAGAGTTCTTCCGCGGCACGCCGCTGCTCGTACAGATTTTCCTGTTTTACTTTGCACTGCCTGTCCTCACAGGACAGCGCATCGACCCATTTATTGCGGCGATCTCCGCCTGCGGCATCAACTCCGGCGCGTATGTGGCGGAGATTTTTCGTGCGGGCATTCAGTCGGTGGACGACGGACAGATGGAGGCCGGGCGTTCGCTCGGCATGACGTGGCTGCAGACGATGCGCTACATCATCGTGCCGCAGGCGTTCAAGCGCGTCATCCCGCCGCTTGGCAACGAGTTCATCGCGATGCTCAAGGATTCGTCTCTTGTCTCGGTCATCGGCTTTGAGGAGCTTACGCGCCGCGGACAGCTCATTATCGCAAAGACCTATGGCTCGTTTGAAATATGGATGAGTGTCGCCGTTATCTATCTCGTGATGACGCTGACGATCTCACGTTTCGTCGCATATTTGGAACGGAGGTATCGGGTCAATGATTGAGATCAAGGGACTGTGCAAATCCTTCGGCGCGGATGAGGTCCTCAAGGGGATTGACCTCTCGATTGATGAGAAGGAAGTCGTCGTCATCATCGGGCCGTCGGGATCCGGCAAGAGTACGCTGCTCCGCTGCATAAATCACCTCGAGGAGCCGACGGCGGGCGAGGTCATTGTCGACGGAATTACGCTCTCGAGCGAAGCAAATATTAATAAGGTGCGTGAAGAGGTGGGCATGGTATTCCAGCGCTTCAACCTCTTTCCACATATGACGGTGCTGGAGAACATCATGCTCGCACCGATGAAGGTAAAGCATGCTGTGCGTGCTGAGGCTGAGAAAACGGCGCGCGAGCTGCTCGCACGCGTGGGCCTGGCGGAGAAGGCGGATGCCTATCCGGACAATCTCTCGGGCGGACAGCAGCAGCGTGTCGCGATTGCACGTGCGCTCGCGATGCACCCAAAGGTCATGCTCTTTGATGAGCCGACATCGGCGCTTGATCCGGAGATGGTCGGCGAGGTGCTGGATGTCATGCGCGCACTTGCGCGCGAGGGCATGACGATGGTCATTGTCACGCACGAGATGGGCTTTGCCCGCGAGGTGGGGGATCGCCTTCTCTTCGTGGACGAGGGGCGCATTGTCGAGTCGGGCGTGCCGCGTGAGGTATTCGAACATCCGAAGGAGGAGCGTACGCGCAGCTTCCTGTCGAAGGTGCTCTGATCTATGCATCTGCGCGGGAATTTGATGCTGCTTGCGGCATCCTTTTTCTGGGGGACGACGTTTGTCGCCCAGATCCTTGGGATGGAGGGGCTCGGCCCATATACGTATGCGGCGTTTCGCTTTGCGCTTGGCGTCATCTTCATGGGAGGGCTGTGGTTCCTTTACCGCGGCAAACGTGCCGCAGAGAGGCGCGCCGGAACCTTTCGCTCCGGTTTTCGTGCCGGGATTCCGGTCGGGGTTGCGATGTTTGCGGGGGTGACGCTGCAGCAGGTGGCTCTCCTCTATACGACAGCGGGCAAGACTGCGTTCATTACGACGCTCTATATTGTGCTCGTTCCGCTTGCGGCCGTCGCGCTTGGACATCGTATCCGTATGGCGCAGTGGATCAGTGCGGTGCTTGCATTTGCGGGTGTCTATTTCCTCTCTGCCTATGGGGAGATGACGATCAATAAGGGGGATGTTCTCGTCTTCATCTGCTCCCTCTTCTGGATGGTGCAGATCCTTCTCATCGATCGCTTTGCGCGTACGGTAGATGCGATTGAGCTCTGTCTTACGGAGATGATTGTCTGTATGTTCGGCAGCGCAGCACTTGCCGCTGCGTATGAGAGTTTTGCATGGACTGATGTCTGGAGCGCGGCGATTCCGATTCTCTACGCGGGTGTTTTCTCCTGCGGCGTCGCCTACACCTGTCAAATTCTCGGGCAGGCATATGTGGAGCCGACGCAGGCGTCGATCCTGCTGTCGCTCGAGGCAGTATTTGCTGCCGTGACGGGCTGGATTGTGCTCGGCGAGACGATGACTGCCGTGCAGATCTTGGGCTGTGCACTTCTTCTTGGGGGCGCACTTATGACGCAGATTCCGAAGCGGACAGGGAAAAGGCGGAAGAACTGACACATAAGGAGTACATACATGCCGACAGATGGAATTATTAAACCGGAGATCACCATCAAAGTCGTTGGCGTCGGTGGCGGCGGCGGCAATATCGTGCGCTGTGTGCGCGAGAAATATGATCTCGACATCACGCTCATCGGCATCAATTCTGATCTGCGTCAGCTGAATACACTTCAAAAGCAGGGGATCACTATTCTGCCCATCGGGGAGAAGCTGACGAACGGACGCGGTACGGGCGGAAGGGCTGAGATCGGCGAGGAGGCAGCACGACTCGAGGAAAAGAGGATTCGTGCGCTTCTGGACGGGACGGATCTCGTCATCATCGCGGCGACAATGGGCGGAGGCCTTGGAACGGGAGCGGCGCCTGTTGTGGCGGAGATCGCGCATGATATGGGGATTCTCTCCATCGGCGTTGTGACGACGCCGTTCCACTTTGAGATGCCGCGCAGGATGCAGACGGCGCAGGCAGGGATCGCGCGCATGCAGGGATATACGGATGCGTTCATTACTCTGCGGAATGACAACCTTCTCAAGATTGCGCCGGACCGCAAGATGTCCTTTGTCGATGCCTTTGCTCTTGCCGATGAGGTGCTGCGTCAGACGGTCGGCTGCGTTGCGGAGCTGATTCTGACGACGGGGGTCATCAATGTCGATTTCTCCGATGTGACGACCATTTTCCATCAGAGTACATCGAGTGATACACTGCTCGCGATCGGCGTTGACAGCGACCCGCAGAAAGCGGTGCGCAAGGCGATCGACAGTCCCCTCATCGACCGCAGTATCACGGGAGCGCGCGGCATTGTGCTGAATCTCACGGGTGGTCCCGCGATGAGCCTGCGCGATGTCGATGAGGCGGTGCATTACATCCATGCCCATGCACATCCGGAGGTCAATATCATAGCGGGATTGGTCGTGCAGCCGGAGATGACAGGAAAGGTGCAGGCAACCCTCATTGCGACGGATTTTGACGACGCCTATACTCCGCCCGCAGAGGACTGAGATTGCCAAGTGCGGAAAGGAGGACCGCATATGCAGAAACTTCTGCAGGAGATGCATCGCTGGATGAACGGTTATATGCGTTCCTTTCGCACGGACGATCCGGATGTTATGCGCGGGATTCGTCTCAAAGAGATCCATACGGGGTATGTTACGGCGAATGCGCGGGCGCTTGCAAAGCATCTCGGATGCAATGCGCATGATACGGCACTCGCCGAGATCATCGGGCTCTTTCACGATGTCGGGCGGTTTCGCCAGTACGCTGTCTATCAGACATTCAACGATGCACAGTCAGAAGATCACGCCGAACTTGGGCTGAAGGTACTCGCGGAGGAGAACGATTTTTTGGAGCGGCTTGCTCCTGCGGATGCCGATATTGTGCGCTTTGCCGTCAAGTATCACAACAAGAAGGAAATTGCGGAGACGGACGATGAGCGCAAGATATTTTTTGCGAAGCTGATCCGCGACGCGGACAAGCTCGATATCTACCGCGTACTCCTGCCGTTCCTTTCGCCCGATGGGGCGGAGAAGGCACCGAACTTCATTCCGTCGGATGCGGCGCAGGAGATCAGTCCGGACTTCGTGGCGGATTTTGCCGCCGGACGGCAGGCGGACTACTATCGGCTGCGCACGCACGGCGACCGCAAGATCGTACGGCTTATGTGGATCTATGACATCAATTTTATGTGGACACTGCGCCGCATTGTGGAACGCGGCTATGTGGACGCCTTTATTGCGAGCCTTCCGGCGCAGGAGGGCGTCTCCGAGGGAGTCGCGCGCCTGCGTGCCTACATTGAGCAGTGCTGTGCACAGAACGACTGATTGGAATCATACGGATCGAGGGGTAGGGACATGGCGGATGTAAAGACATCGAATTTTATCCGAAATATTATCGACGAGGATCTGCGCAGCGGGCGGTATGCACAGGGGATTCATACGCGCTTTCCCCCCGAACCGAACGGCTATCTGCATATAGGTCATGCGAAGTCCATCTGCCTTAACTTCGGTGTTGCAGAGGACTACAACGGCCTCTGCAATCTGCGCTTTGACGACACAAATCCGACGAAGGAGAATGTCGAGTACGTGGACTCAATTCAGGAGGATATCCGCTGGCTCGGGTTCTCATGGGGGGAGCGCTGTTTCTACGCGTCGGATTACTTTGCGCAGCTGTATGAATATGCAGTTGCTCTCATAAGGAAGGGCCTCGCCTATGTGGACGATCTCACGGCGGATGAAATCCGCGCCTACCGCGGCACACTGACGGAGCCGGGGAAGGAGAGCCCTTGGCGCAATCGCTCCGTAGAGGAAAATCTTGACCTCTTTGCGCGGATGCGTGCAGGAGAGTTTCCTGACGGCGCGCGTGTCCTGCGTGCGAAGATCGATATGGCCTCGCCGAATCTCGTCATGCGCGATACGATCATCTATCGCATTGCGCACGTGCCGCATCACCGGACGGGAGACGCGTGGTGCATCTACCCGATGTATGACTTCGCTCATCCGCTCTCGGACGCGGTTGAGGGCATTACGCACTCTCTGTGCACACTTGAGTTCGAGGAACATCGCCCCTTCTATGACTGGCTGCTCGAGTCCCTCGGATTTCCTGCGGGAGAGCGGCCGCGTCAGATCGAGTTTGCCCGGCTGAATCTCTCGGGAGCGATCACGAGCAAGCGCAAACTGCGCCAGCTCGTCGAGGAGGGGCATGTGCGCGGCTGGGACGATCCACGCATGCCGACCATTTCAGGGATGCGCCGGCGCGGTTATCCGCCTGCGGCCGTGCGCGCATTCTGCGAAGAGATCGGCGTAGCAAAGAGCAACAGCACGGTGGACAGTGCCATGCTCGAACACAGCGTGCGCGACGAACTCAACCGCAATGCACCGCGTGTTATGGCGGTGCTGCGCCCGCTGAAACTTGTCCTCACGAACTATCCGGAGGGCGAGACGGAATATCTTCTGGCAGAAAACAGTCCTACGCACGGCGGGCAGCGTTATGTGCCCTTCGGCCGTGAGCTCTATATCGACCGCGAGGATTTCATGGAGGACGCACCGAAGAAGTTCTTCCGCCTGAAGCCGGGCGGCGAGGTCCGCCTCAAGCATGCCTATATTATTAAATGTGATGAGGTCATCAAGGATGCATCGGGCGAGATCACGGAACTCCGCTGCACCTATGATCCGGATACGCGGAGCGGCGGCACTGCGGCGAACCGCAAGGTCAAGGGAACGATTCAGTGGGTGTCTGCAGAGCATGCGCTCACCGCAGAGGTGCGGCTCTATGAGAGCCTTCTCCGCGAAACTGCGGAGGGGGAAGAGGAGCCGGAGCATTTCATCGATGCGCTCAACCCGCATTCACTCGAGATCCTGACGGATGCAAAGGTGGAACCGAGCCTTCGGCTTACGGCGGCAGGCGCACGCTATCAATTCCTGCGCATCGGCTATTTCGCCGTTGACCCGGATACGACGCCGGATCATATCGTGTTCAACCGCATCGTCGGACTAAAGGATTCATGGAGCAAGCTGAAATAGAGTCCCTCTCCGACTGCGCAGAACTGCCCTTTCAGGCGGTATAAGGAGGTTTGCTGTGGCAAAAATACCGAAGAACCGATCCGATAAAGATATGATGCAGGGCTATGAGGAGGAGGAAACTCTTGCCGATGTCCTGCTGAAACGGGAGAGGCAGGCAGCCGAGCGCAGTCGTGCGGAAGCGGCACAGGAACCTCCTGCCGATCTTGCACGCGCGGGGCTGACCTCTGCGCAGACAGCAGAACTCGGCCGGGCGCTGCTGGAACTCAAACTGGCATTGGCACAGGAAGATATCCAGCACTATAAACTCAAGATCCGGCGCGAGGGCAGGCAGGTGACCATCACGGCAACGTGATATGGAAGTACGGATAAATTTATTTTATCCATGACTCCTCGTAGTTCTCATAACGAGAAGAAGGATGTGTAATGATGGAAACAGCAACGATTGTGGCGATTGTTATCTTCGTCGCCGCGTATGCGCTCATCATCTCCGAAAAAGTGCACCGCACGATTGTCGGACTGTTTGGCGCAATGCTCATGATACTCTTCGGGATCCTGGATCAAGAGACGGCAGTTCACCACATTGACTTCAATACGCTGGGCCTCCTCATGGGTATGATGATCATTGTAAATATTACGAGTGAAACGGGGCTCTTCAACTTTCTCGCCATCTGGGCCGCGCAGAAGGTAAGGGCGCGGCCGATCGCACTCCTCGTTGTTCTTTCGAGCATCACAATGGTCTGCTCGGCGCTGCTCGATAACGTTACGACCGTCCTGCTCACCGTGCCGATCACGTTCAGCATTACCTCACAGCTCAAGGTCGACGTCATGCCCTATCTCATATCGCAGATCTTGGCGTCGAACATCGGCGGTACGGCAACGCTGATCGGCGACCCGCCGAACATCATGATCGGCAGCGCAGTCGGGCTTGATTTCATGGCGTTTGTACAAAACCTGACACTGATCTCAATCATCATCTTTATCCTTGTCCAACTTATCCTTATTGCCCTTTATCACAAGGAACTGCATACGCAGCCGGAGCTGCAGGATAAGATTATGCGCCTGCCTGCCGATGCGCAGATCACGGATCATGCGCTCCTGCACAAGTGCCTTGCCGTCATCTTCCTCACGATCACGTTCTTCGTCCTGCACGGCAGCCTTGGGCTCGAGTCCGCGACCGTTGCGCTCTCCGGCGCAGGACTTCTGCTCCTCCTCACGGCGACGCGTGACGAGGAGAAAATCGCCAAGGTGCTTTCCAAGATCGAGTGGCCGGCCATCTTCTTCTTCGGAGGACTCTTCATCCTTGTCGGCGCGCTCGTCGAGACCGGCGTCATCCGCATGCTCGCAGCCGAGGCGATCAAGGCGACCGGCGGAAACGTCGAGGCGACGGCGATCCTCATCCTCTGGATGAGCGCGATTGCCTCTGCCTTCATCGACAACATTCCGTTCGTTGCGACGCTCATTCCGCTCATTCAGGACATGGGGCAGATGGGCCTCACGAATCTCGACCCGATGTGGTGGTCGCTTGCGCTCGGCGCATGTCTCGGCGGCAACGGCACGCTCATCGGCGCGAGTGCGAATGTCGTCGTCGCGTCTATGTCGGCGCAGCGCGGACGTCCGATCTCCTTCCTCGGCTTTATGAAGATTGCGTTCCCCGTTATGATCTTCACTATCATCATCTCGAACATCTACGTCTGGATCCGTTATCTCTAAGCGGCTTTGATATCCAAAATCCCCGACCGCATTGGCGGTTGGGGATTTATCTTTGCGTGAACGTATGTTATTCTATGCGAAAAAGGGGGGGAGAACGGTGATTCTCAATACGGGCATGCGCACGGACATTCCTGCATTCTATGCGGAGTGGTTTGCAAATCGCCTGCGCGCAGGCGAAGTATGCGTGCGCAATCCCTATAATGCTGCGCAGGTTACGCGCTATCGTCTTGTCCCCTCTGTTGTCGATCTCATCGGTTTCTGTACGAAGAACCCTGCGCCCATGCTTCCCTATATGGATCTTCTCGCGCCGTTTGGGCAGTTCTGGTACGTCACGATCACACCCTACGGCAGGGACATCGAGCCGAATGTGCCTGCGTGGCAGGAGACCGTGCGCATATTTCGGCAGCTCTCGGCGATCGTCGGCGTGCGTGCGATTGGCTGGCGCTACGATCCCATCGTGATCAATGAACGGCATACAATTGCTTTCCATCGCAGAATGTTTGCCGAGATGGCGGCGGCACTTGCGGGTACGACCGAGATCGTCGTTATCAGCTTCGTTATGTGTTATGCCAAGACGCGGCGAAATTTTCCCGGCGTAAGGGAGGTTATGAAGGCGGAGCGGATGGAACTTGGCGCATATATCATTGAGACTGCGAGAGCATATGGCATGACGGTCTATCCCTGCGGCGGGGAGACGGAGCTCGCGCCCCTCGGGGCGGATACGGGCGGCTGCATGACGCCTCGCATCTACGAGCGGGCGCTCGGGCGGCGGATGCATTTTCCGAGCTATCAGCGCCAGCGCATGGAATGTGACTGCTATCTCGGCGCGGACATCGGCGCGTATGACAGCTGCCCGCACCTTTGCCGCTACTGCTATGCAAATACGCATGCTGCCCGCGTACGGAAAAACAGGTGCCGCCACGATCCGCAGTCGCCCTTCCTGATCGGGCATGCCGAGGCGGGCGACCGCATCCATACGGCGCGGCAGGAGAGCTGGCTGGAGGCGCAGGAGAATCTGTTTTGAGAGGGCAAAACGATAACTGCCGCTTCTATGAAAAAAAACTTGCACTCGATGAAAAAAATCTGTATAATACAGAGCGTTGAATCCGTTCCTCAAGACTTGATCGCCGTTCAATGAACGCGTGAAGCATTGTTTATGTAATCAATGCTTGCCCGTGCCATAATCTCAGTGAACGCTTTCCCAGTGCGACGAATGGAGAGTTGACTAACTTTTATTTTTAAGGGAGATTGTGGAAGAATGGCATTTGAAGACAAGACACTCGTATGCAAGGAATGCGGCAACAACTTCGTATTCACGGCCGGAGAGCAGGAGTTCTATGCAGAGAAGGGCTTTGAGAATGAGCCTGCACGTTGCCGTGACTGCCGCGACAAGCGCCGCCGCAGCCGCGACGAGCAGAGCGGCGAGCGTCAGATGTTCCATGTGGTCTGCGCCGAATGCGGCAAGGATACGGAAGTCCCGTTCGAGCCGAAGACAGATCGTCCGGTGTACTGCCGCGACTGCTTCAACTCGAAGCGCGCAGCACATTTCTAAGGAGTTCTGAGGAGGCTTTGCTTCCTTCTATGGAGGGATTGCTGCACATTGCTGCAGCATCCCTCCTTTGATTTTTTACCATGTATGAGGAGGTTTCCCAATGAAACTGAAGAAATTGGCACTCGTCCTGACCGGCGCTCTCGTGAGCCTCGCGCTCGTCGGCTGCGGCGGCAGCAACGATCAGGCAAAGCAGGAGAGCAAGGTGCTCCGCGTGGGCTCCGCGATTGACTTTGCGCCGTTTGAGTTCCAGGATGAGGGACAAAAGGACTATCAGGGCTTCGATATGGATCTCATCCGCGCGATCGCGAAGGAGATGGGCAGTGAAGCAGAGATTCAGAACATTGGGTTTGACGGGCTCATTCCCGCACTGCAGGCAAAGAACATCGACGTCATCATCAGCGGTATGACGATCAATGACGAGCGCAAGGAGCGCGTCAACTTCTCCGATCCGTACTATCAGTCGGGTCTGACGATGGTCGTTCGCAGCGATGAGGAGAACATCAAGTCGTTCAGCGATCTCAAGGGGCATAAGGTCGCCGTTCAGATTGGAACGACCAGCGCAAAGATGGTCAAGGAGATGGAGGGCGTCACGATCACTGAGCTCAACACTCCGGCGGACTGCTTTATAGAGCTCAAAGCACGCGGCGTAGACGCCGTCGTCAACGATCGCCCGGTTAACGACTATTACATCAATCAGAGCCAGGCTGTCGGCGTGAAGTCGCTCGATGACAAACTCTCGGCAGAGGATTACGGCATCGCGATGGCGAAGGATAATGTCGAGCTTCAGAAGAAGATCAATGAGGCTCTCAAGAAACTCCATGACAACGGCGAATACGACAAGATCTATCAGAAGTGGTTCGGTACGGGCAAGTAAGCCCTGCATGCAGCATAAAAACACCGCAGACAGTTTGGTCTGCGGTGTTTTTTCTTTAGCGCAGCTGCTTTGCGATGCGCGCCATATCCGGCGGGAGGGGAGACTCGAGCACGAGTATTTTCTGTGTACGCGGGTGCGAGAGGGTGAGGCGCGCGGAGTGGAGTGCATGCCGTTTTATTTCATCGGCATTTCCTCCATAGAGGTCGTCACCGAGCAGCGGATGCCCCAGATGGGCGAGGTGAACACGGATCTGATGTGTGCGTCCTGTCTCGAGACGCAGGCGGAGGAGTGTATGTGTACCGTCTGTTTGCTCCGTTTGGTAATGTGTGCGCGCAGGCTTACCGTCGGGTGCAACATGCCGCAGAATAATGCTCGGCAAGGCGCGCGCGATCGGCGCATCGATGCACCCTTTCTCCGGCGAGAGCATTCCTTTGATTAGCGCAAGGTACTCACGCGTAAGTGTATCCTGCCTTGCAATCTGATACTGCACTTCGGGATGTTTTGCGATGAGCAAAAGGCCCGTTGTGTTGCGGTCGAGGCGGTGGCAGGGATGAAAGCCGAGGGGAGCACGGCGCGCTGCATAGAGACCGAGCACTGCGTTGGCGACGGTCCCGTGCGCCTCCTTCGTCGTAGGATGAACAAGCTGTCCCGCGGACTTGTCGATGACGAGCAGGTCGGCGTCCTCATAGACAACGGTAAGCGGCAGCTGTTCGGGAATGACAGAGGAGATGACGGGCAGCTCATAGGAGACCATGTCTCCTGCGCGCAGAACGGTGCGCGCGGCGATGACGGGCATGCCGTTCACGGCGAATGTTCCGCTGTGTTTGATTCTCTTCCAAAGCCCCGAAGAAATCCCACATTCACGCATGAGATAGGCCCTTGCGGGGCATTCCGTGCCCTCCGGCAATGTGACGAGGATCTCCGTCATTCGCTTTCCTTTTGTCCTTGGCGGCGCAGGGCGAGAATGATGCGAAAGGAGACAGAGAGAATGATGGCGATGACGGTGGCGAGCGACATGCCGCGCAGCGTGACGGTGCCGATGGTGAGGCTGGCCGTTGATACACCGACGCCCATGACGATGGAGGTCAGGAGGAGGTTCATCGGGTTGTTGTAGTCCACCTTTGCCTCGACGAGGATGCGGATGCCGGACGCCGCGATGACGCCGAAGAGCAGCATGGAGACGCCGCCCATGACGGGCGTTGGGATGCTCTGGATGAGCGCCGCGAGTTTGCCGAGGCAGGAGAGGAGAATGGCGAAGAGTGCTGCGCCGCCGATGACCCACGTGGAGTAGACCTTCGTGATGGCAAGCACGCCGATGTTCTCTCCATAGGTCGTATTTGGCGTCGAGCCGAAGAGGCCGGAGAAGATCGTCGAGACCCCGTTGCCGAGGAGGGAGCGGTCAAGCCCCGGATCCTTTGCAAGATTTTGTCCGACGATGTTGCCTGTCACGATGAGATGTCCGATGTGTTCTACAATGACGACGATGGAAGCGGGCAGAATGATGAGAATGGCGCGCAGGTCGAATTCCGGCGTGTAAATGGTCGGTATTGCCAGCCACGGCGCGCTCTCGACATGCGAGAGGTCGACAATGCCCGCGGCGAAGGCAATGATATAGCCTGCGACTACGCCGATGAGGATGGGGATGATGGAGAGGAAGCCGCGGAATGCCATCGAGGCAAAGATGGTGACGGCAAGTGTTGCAATCGAGACAAAGATGACGGTGGCATCCGTATTTTCTCCTGTAAGTCCTGCCATATTTGCTGCTGTCGGCATGAGCTCGAGCCCGATGACGGCGACGATCGCACCCATCGAGGCGGGGGGGAAGATGACGTCGATCCAGCTGGTTCCGATTGCATGAACGATAAGGCTGACCATACAGAAGACCATGCCGACGACAATGAATCCGCCGAGCGCCGCCTCATAGCTGTACTCCGAGAGTACAAGAAAGACGGGGGAGAGAAACGCGAAGCTCGAACCGAGATAGGCCGGAATCTTCCCCTTGCAGAGGATGAGGTAGAACAGCGTGCCGATACCATTGAACAGCAGTACGGTCGCGGGGTTGACGTGAAAGAGGATCGGCACGAGCACCGTTGAGCCGAACATCGCGAAGAGATGCTGCAGGGAGAGGGGAATGGTGGTCAGGAGCGGCGGTCGTTCTGCCGTATTGATCGTCTTTTGTGACATGATGAATCACTCCGTTTCAGATCAGAGATTCTTATAGGCGCTCCTATGATACCATAGACGGCGGCGGGGAACAATCACCATTTGTCGGAGAGCTCTTTTGACATCCGATTTTTCATGGGATATGATATAAAGGAATATATTGCAGAACTTAAATGAAGGAAGTGACCTATGCGATATCCGATGAAACTGATCGCGCCGCTGAAGGATTATCTCTGGGGCGGGACGCGTTTGAAAGAAGAATACGGCAAAGAGACAGAGCTGATGAAGGTCGCCGAGAGTTGGGAACTTGCCTGTCATCGGGACGGCAAGAGCGTGATTGCAAACGGTGCGGCGAAGGGACAGACGCTCGAGAAATGGCTGGCGGGAGAAGGCCGGGGCGTGCTCGGCAAAAATGCGGAGAAGTTTTCGTATTTTCCGCTGCTCATCAAGCTGATCGATGCACGCGATGATCTGTCCGTGCAGGTGCATCCGAGCGATGCGTACGCTTTGCGTGTTGAAGGAGAGCACGGAAAGACAGAGCTGTGGTACATTATGGACTGTGCGCCCGGTGCAGAGATTCTCTATGGATTTCAGCATGAGCTCACGCGGGAGGAGTTTCGCCGCCGCATCGAAGACAATACGCTGCACGAGGTTGTACGCCGCGTGCCGGTACACAAAGGCGACGTGTTCTTCATCCCTGCGGGTACGCTGCACGCGATCGGCAGGGGAATCCTCATCTGCGAAATTCAGCAGAGTTCCAATGCGACCTACCGTGTCTATGATTATGGACGCGTCGGTGCCGACGGAAAGCCGCGCACGCTTCACATCGAGAAGGCTCTCGATGTGACATGTCTGACTCCCGCCGTCTCGGGAGCCTCCTCTGCAGTGTCCGTTGATATCTTTGCAGGCGTACAGGTGCGCCTGCTTGGTGCATGTGATTATTTTACCGCATATCATCTCGCTGTCACGGGAGAATGCGCGCTTATGGCGGGAGAAGATTCCTTCCAATGTCTGACGATGCTCTCCGGCAGTCTCGTGCTGCGTTCCGGCAGCGGGGAGATCTGTATGAGAAAGGGCGAGAGCGCATTCCTGCCGGCAGGTCTCGGCCGCTATATGCTCAATGGAGAAGCGGAGATAATTCTCAGCAAGGTCTGATATATGATGACATGAGCAGGGCTTGACGGCTTTGCTATAATGAAACCGTCAGGAGAACTTTTAGAATGCCAAATGGAAGGTGAGAGAGATCGAATTTCATGCCTTGACGAAGGAAGACAAGCCTCTGCTTGATCGATATTTTCGTGCGAATTATTATGAGAATTCGCATTTTAACTTTACAAATCTCTATATGTGGCGTGAACCGTTCCATGTTCATGTGGCGGAGGAGGATGATGTCCTCTATGTTGTGAGCGAGTGGAAAGCGCGCGTATCGGCGCTGCAGCCGTTCTGTGATCCCGCACGCTACCCGGAGGCGACGAAGAAGCTGCTCGCGTATTTCGAGGAGATAGAGCAGCCATTTCACATCTACGATATGGAGCGCGGCTACGCGGACTTTCTCCGCAGCTGTGACTGCGCGAGCTTCGAAGTCGTCGCTGACCGCGACAACTATGACTATGTGTATCTGTCTGAAAAGCTCATCAGTCTCTCGGGGCGCAAGCTGCACTCGAAGAAGAATCATCTGAATGCGTTCCGCAAGGAGCACCCGGACGCGCAGTTCCTGCCGATCACGGACGAGATCGTGACACAGTGCAAGCTGGAGCTGAACAGCTGGTACAAGCAGCATCGCCAGGAGGACGGTACAGTCGATCTGTTCATTGACTATGAGCGCACGGCGATTCTCGAGGTGCTGAATAATTTCGCAGATTTCGGCCTGAAAGGCGGAGCGATCCTCTTGGATGGACGCGTGGTTGCCTTTACGTTCGGCGAGCAGCTGAATACGGATACGGCAGTGATTCATGTGGAGAAGGCGGATCCAGAGGTGCGCGGCGCATATCCCGCGATCAATCAGGGATTCGTGGAGCACGCGTGGAGCCATCTTACCTATATCAACCGCGAAGAGGATATGGGGATCGAGGGACTGCGCAAGGCAAAGGAGTCTTATAAGCCCGAGAAGCTGATTGAGAAATTCAACGCAACCCTTGTGGGATTTGCAAACTGTTCGTGAATATGGTAAGATAGCACAACGCTAGGATAAGGTAGGCTCGTCCTTCGCCACACATAAGCGGCGGAGGACTTTCTTGTTTACATTTATTCAGATGATGCAATGTTGTAATACGGGGGAACGATCATGAACCACACGAAATATGCCAAGGGATACTATATGCCGCCCGAGATCCGTCTGGACTGGCTGCGCAAAGATGCACCGGAGAAGGCGCCGATATGGTGCTCGGTCGATCTGCGCGACGGCAATCAGGCGCTCATCATTCCAATGAGCCTCGATGAGAAGCTGGCGTTTTTCGATCTCCTCGTACGAGTGGGGTTCAAAGAAATCGAGGTCGGTTTTCCTGCCGCATCGGAAACGGAGTATGAATTCCTGCGCCGCCTCGTGGAGGATAATCTCATTCCAGACGATGTAACGGTGCAGGTGCTGACGCAGGCACGCGAGCATATCATTCGCAGGACATTCGATGCGCTGCGCGGTGTGAAGAATGCCATCGTACACGTCTATAACCCGACCTCTGCGGCGCAGCGTGAGCAGGTATTCGGCCGCTCCAAGGAGGAGATCCTGCAGATCGCCGTGGACGGCGCGCAGCTGCTCAAGCGGCTGACGGAGGAGGCAGGGGCAGACTACCGATTCGAGTATTCGCCCGAGAGCTTCACGGGGACGGAGCCGGAGTATGCGCTTGAGGTCTGCAATGCCGTGCTCGATGTGTGGCAGCCGACGCCCGACCGCAAGGCCATCATTAATCTGCCCTCGACAGTGCAGATGTCAATGTCGCACGTCTACGGCATGCAGATTTCGTACGTCAACGAGCGCTTGAAGTATCGTGACAGCGTTGTCCTCTCCCTACACCCGCACAACGACCGCGGCTGTGGCGTAGCGGATGCGGAGCTGGGGCTGCTCGCCGGCGCGGACCGCGTCGAGGGTACGCTCTTCGGCAATGGAGAGCGTACAGGCAATGTCGACATCATCACGGTGGCTATGAATATGTTCGCCCTCGGCGTCGATCCGAACCTTGATTTTTCTGATCTGCCGCATCTCGTAGAGGTATATGAGAAGGTGACGCGCATGCAGGTCAATCCGCGCCAGCCGTATGCCGGCTCGCTCGTCTTTGCCGCATTCTCAGGCTCGCATCAGGATGCCATCGCCAAGGGGATGAAGCATTGGGACGAGAACAAGCCGAAGCATTGGTCGTTGCCGTATCTCTACATCGACCCGAAGGATGTTGGGCGCACCTACGATGGTGACGTGATCCGCATCAACAGCCAGTCGGGCAGGGGCGGCGTCAGCTATATCATGGAGCAGCAGTACGGCATCAGTATGCCGAAGAAGATGCGCGAGGATTTCAGTTACCGTGTGAAGTCCGTCTCCGACAACGGACACAGGGAACTCCTGCCGGATGAGATCTACAAGGTATTCACAGATACCTATGTCAATGTCGGCTTTCCATTCGAACTTTCGGATTTCCATCTGAAAAAGCAGCCGGACGGCACGCGTACGGGCGATGTCCATCTCAAAGTGGACGGCGAGGAGCGTACCTATGAGGCGCGCGGCAACGGACGTCTTGATGCGATCTCAAATGCTCTGCAGGAAAATCTTGGCCTCCGCTATACGAACCTGACATACAGCGAACATGCATTGGAGATCGGACAGACCTCGCGCGCCATCTCGTACATCAGCATCACGGGCGAGGACGGCAAGGTCTACTGGGGCGCAGGTACGGACACGGACATCATCACCTCGTCCATCCTGGCTCTGTTCAGCGCAATCAACCGGATGAAAGCAGGACACTAACTTGTGACGGATACAATCGCAGAAAAACTGAAGCTGCTCCCGGACTCTCCGGGTGTCTATATTATGAAAGACACCCGCGGGAAGATCATCTATGTGGGCAAAGCCATTGTCCTCAAGAACCGTGTACGGCAGTATTTTCAGAGCAGTCGGAACCAGGCGCCGAAAGTGCGCGCGATGGTCTCGCACATTGCTGACTTTGAAACGATTATGACAGCGAATGAAGTCGAGTCATTGATTCTTGAGGCAAATCTGATCAAAAAACATCGGCCGCGCTATAATATCCGGCTGAAGGACGACAAGAGTTACCCCTATGTAAAAGTGACGGTGCAGGAGGAATTCCCGCGCGTCTTCATCACGCGGCGCGTTCTGCGTGATGGTGCGCGCTACTTCGGCCCCTATACGAATGTGACGGCGCTGCGGGACAGCTTAAAGCTCCTGAAGCGCCTTTTTCCTCTGCGAACGTGCAGGATTATGCCCGACCGTCCCTGTCTTGAATACCATATCAAACGCTGTCTCGCGCCTTGTGTAGAGAAGGTAACGGAGGAGGATTACCGTGCGATGATCCATGCGGTCCTGCTTTTTCTCGAGGGACGGACGGACGATGTGGAGCGGGAGCTGGAGCATCGCATGGATCTGGCGGCAGAGGGGTATCACTTTGAGACAGCCGCGCGTCTGCGCGACCAGCTGACCGCCGTGCGCAAGGCTGCCGAGCGGCAGAATATCGTGACCGGAGCGGGCGATCAGGATGCGATCGGCATGGCACGCGCGGCGATGGGTGTCTGTGTGCAGATCTTTTTCATCCGCGGCGGCAAGATGATCGGACGCGAGCACTTCCATCTGCGCGGGAGCGAGGAGGAGAGCGATGCGGACATTTTGCGCGCCTTTCTTGAGCAGTACTACAATCAGGCGACGTTCGTTCCGCGTGAGATTCTGCTTCCGCATGCGATCGACGGCATGGGGCGGGAGATTATTGAACGCTGGCTCACAGAGCGCAGGGGCGGGGGAAAGGTCACTCTCCTGACGCCGCAGCGCGGAACGAAACATGATATCGTCGTAATGGCGACGGACAATGCGGAGAAATTTCTCGCCGATGAGGAGACGCGCCGCAGTCTCGCCGATGCAGAGACCATGGGTGCGGTTGAGGAGCTTGGGCGTCGTCTCGGTCTGAAAAATCCGCCGTACCGCATGGAGTGCTTTGATATCTCGCACAATCAGGGGCAGGAGACCGTTGCCTCCATGGTCGTCTTTGAGGGCGGTCTGCCAAAGAAGTCCGACTACCGCCGCTTTAAAATTCGGAGTGCCGAGGGCAAGCCCGACGATTTCCTTTCTATGCGTGAGGTAACAACGCGTCGTTATGTGGGCCTTCCGGAGGAGGAGCTGCCCGATCTTATTATCATCGACGGAGGCAAGGGGCAGCTCTCCTCCGCACTCGAGATCATTCGGAACGAGGCGGGACATAAAAATGTTCCTGTCGTCGGTCTTGCCAAGCAGTTCGAACTTGTCTTTACGGAGGGAAACTCCGAACCGATCGAACTGCCGCGCCGCAGCCAAGCGCTCTATCTCATTCAGCGCATCCGCGACGAGGCGCATCGCTTTGCCGTCACCTTCCATCGAAAGCTGCGCGGAAAACGCAACCTTGTCTCCGTCCTTGATCATATTGTCGGGATCGGGGCAAAGCGGCGGCAAAGTCTGTGGAACCACTTCGGAACGATTGACAAGATTAAGGCGGCTTCGATCGATGAACTTCTCAAAGCCCCCGGAATGAATCGCCCTTCTGCGGAAGCTGTCTACTATTTCTTTGAAGCGCAGCGTCAACTTCGTGGGAAACAATAAAAGATAGGATTGTCATACCAAAATGATGAATCGTCTAATTGCGACTTGGTTCTGACAATTCTATAATAACAAAAAATAAAATATTAACTGTGCTTAAGGAGGTCTTGCCCGTGCTTTTTCATCGAAAAGCGGCGCTTGCCGCAGCAGTGCTCACGTCCCTGTTGATGGTGCTTGTGGGTTGTGGCGGCTCGGAGCAGTCATCCAAGGCAGAGGACAATATTCTCGTCGTATACAACTGCAATACGGACGACTGGACTGCTCCGATTGTTAAGGAATTCCAAGAGCAGACCGGGATTCAGGTGCAGCTTGTCGCGGGCGGCTCAGGCGAGCTGATGGCGCGCGTGCGTGCAGAGAAGGAGAATCCGCTCGGCGATATCATGTGGGGCGGTTCAGCTGATGCATACGTTGCGTTGGAACCTTTTTTGCAGCCCTATGAATCAACGGAGAAAGCTGCGATCGATCCGAATTTCATTCGGGAGAACAACGCCTTCTATAATGTGACGATGGATCCCTATGTCATCGCTTATAACACCGATCTCCTCAGTGAGGCGGATGCACCGAAGGGGTGGAAGGATCTGCTCGATCCGAAATTCCGCGGACGCATCTCGTTGGCGGATCCGGCAAAGTCGAGTTCCACCTACGCGGTGCTCCTCACGATGATGGATAAACTTGGCGGCGATACCGCCGTCATCGGACAGCTCGTCGACAATCTGGACGGCAAGATCATCAGCGGTTCAGCGGCTCAGATCAAAGCCCTGTCTGACGGAGAGTATGCAATTACGGCTACCTTTGAAGAGCCTGTACTGAAATATATTACGAACGGCGCACATATGAAGATTGTTTATCCCGCGGAGGGAACTGCGATTTCATCCGGCGGCATCGGCATCATCAAAGGCGCTAAACACGCGGAAAATGCAAAAAAATTCCTTGATTTCGTTATGAGCAAGCAGGTGCATGAACGCTTCGGCAATTACCAGCGGCGTTCAACGCGCACTGATGTTCAGACTCCCGCGTCTCTTCGCCCCGTGTCGGAGATTCGCTACACACCGTTTGATACCCAGCGTGCCGTATCTTTTAAGGACGAGTTCCTGAGCAAATGGCGCGCCGCGGTTATCAAATAAATCCCCATTTCCCCCATCCCCCCATTCCCATATTTTCCCCTTCCAAGACCGTCACAGTGCGTGACGGTTTTTCTTTTGAAAGGTTGTGTATTATGAGTTTGTCTGTTCGGATACAGGATGCGGTAAAACGCTATGGTGATTTTTGCGCGGTCAATCACATCAGCCTTTCCATTGAGGGCGGCGAGTTCTTTACACTGCTCGGACCTTCGGGATGCGGGAAGACAACGCTGCTGCGCATGATTGCGGGCTTCAATGAAATCGACGGGGGAAAGATCTTCTTCGGTGACCGCTGCATCAACGATATCCCGCCCCATCGCCGCAATACGGGGATGGTGTTTCAGAACTACGCTATTTTTCCGCATCTGTCTGTTGCGGATAACGTTGCTTACGGACTCCGTGCGCGGGATGCCGGTGCGGCAGAGCAGAAGGAGCGTACAGCGGAAGCGCTTGCCCTTATGCAAATTGAGAACCTTGCAGATCGGATGCCGTCCCAGCTTTCCGGCGGGCAGCAGCAGCGTGTGGCGCTCGCACGCGCAATCGTCATCCGTCCCGATGTCCTGCTCATGGACGAGCCGCTCTCGAATTTGGACGCCAAGCTGCGCCTCATGATGCGGACGAATATTCGCCGTATCCAAAAGGAGCTCGGCATCACGACGATCTACGTAACGCACGATCAGGAGGAGGCTCTTGCAATCTCGGATCGGATCGCGGTTATGCAGGCGGGAACCGTGATGCAGCTTGGCACACCGCGCGAGATCTATACGCATCCGGCAAATACGTTTGTTGCAGACTTCATAGGAACGTCCAATTTCCTCACAGGAAAGGCAGAAGCGGAATCGTTTGATGTTTTGGGGACACTCTCCTTTTCCGGCGGACTTTCAAGCGGCTATCAGGGGCCGCTGAAGATCTCTGTGCGTCCCGAGGATGTGGGGCTTGTCTCGCCGGAGTCGAGCGCCCTGCGCGGGACCGTTCGCCGCGTTACCTATCTCGGCACGAATGACGAGTATGAGATTGCCCTCGCGGATGACCTGAGTCTGATCAGCAAGATCTATCGAACACGCGGGGGACAGGCCTACGATATTGGGGATACGGTGGGCATCACGCTCGAGCCTGCAGCGCTGACGCTTTATACGGAGGATGGGAAGGAGGCCCTCTCATGAAACTCTCCCATTTGCGTGAAAATCCGTTGGATCGTCTGAATTTCTGGACGGCCGTTACGGTTCTCGCCATCCTTTTAATCCTGCTTTTTATTGTTTATCCATTTTCACATTTATTGATCCGCTCCTTTGTGATGGAGAATGGGAGCATTTCCTTTGCACACTACGCCGAATTCTTTCAGAGCAAATATTATCTGCATACATTGTTCAACAGTTTCATGGTGTCTGCATCGGCGACGGTGCTCGCCCTTTTGATTGGCCTGCCCATGGCGTACTTTACCGCGCGCTATCGCATTATAGGAAAATCCATTGTCGATCACCTCTGCATTCTTGCAATGCTCTCGCCGCCCTTTATCGGCGCCTACTCATGGATTGTACTGCTCGGACGTGCGGGCGTCTTTACGCGGTTTGCCGAGGATACGTTCGGGCTCTCTTTGCCGTCTATCTATGGATTTTCGGGGATTTTACTCGTCTTTACGCTCAAGTTGTTTCCCTATGTATATCTCTACGTTTCGGCGGCGCTGCAGAGCATGGACGCCTCACTGGAGGAGGCGGCGGAGAATCTCGGTACAAGTGGTTGGCGCCGCTTCCGTGAGATCACGTTTCCCCTCATCCTCCCGACAATTCTTTCCGCTGCACTTATGGTCTTTATGACGAGTCTTGCGGATTTCGGAACGCCTGCGCTCATCGGCGAGGGATTTCGTGTCCTGCCGGTATCCATCTACGATGCGTACATGAGCGAGCTTGGGGCCGGGAATACGGCTTTTGCAAATGTTCTCAGCGTGGTTGTCGTCGTCTTTGCGCTGCTGGTTCTGCTGCTTCAAAAAAAGGCGCTCGCCGGACGCGATTACATGATGTCGGGCCTTCGCCCGATGAAGCGAAAGACACTCTCCGGCGTGCGCAGCGTTCTCGTTGCACTGGGGATTTACTTCGTTGCTTTTCTTGCTGTGCTGCCACAGCTGACGGTTGCCGTAACATCTTTTGTCAAGACGAGCGGGCCGGTCTTTCTTCCCGGTTTTGGATTCGAGAGCTATGCAGAAGCGTTCGGAAAGATGTCCGATGCAATTCTCAATTCCTTCTTGTTTTCTCTTTCCGCCATTGCGATCATGGTGTTCTCCGCGCTGTTGATTTCATATCTGATTGTGCGGGAGCAGTCACGCGCGAGCACGCTCATCGACATGATGGTAATGTTCCCCTATGTGATTCCGGGGGCTGTGCTCGGCATTATGCTGTCCTCGACATTCAACGGCATGCCCCTCCCCTTGACAGGGACGGCATTTATCCTTATTCTGTCTTATGTGATCCGAAAACTTCCGTTTACGCTGCGCTCGAGCATCGGCATCCTGTATCAGATCGACCGCAGTGTGGACGAGGCTTCGATCAGCCTTGGTGTGACGCCGGTGAAAACATTCTTTCGGGTGACGGCGCGGCTGATGCTGCCCGGCGTCATGTCGGGCGCGATTTTGAGTTGGATTGCGACAATGAACGAGTTGAGCTCGTCTCTGATCCTCTATACGGGCGGAACGCAGACCATTTCTGTGGCGATCTTCAACGAGGTTACGAGCAAAGCGCATTTTGGCACGGCGGCGGCGCTTGCGACGATCTTGACGGCGGCGACGGTTCTTTCTCTTGTTGTTTGTCGCAGACTTGCGGGTGGGAAAATAGAACTTTGAACTTATGATGCTCCATTACGGTATCAACTATCAAAAGAGGCTGCTCATCTATCTGCTGGCCGGCGGATTTTTGCCGCTGCTGGTGGTCTCTGCGGTCATTCTCTATGCAGCCGATCATATGTATGAGGCGATGCAGGAGCAGGGCGGACATGCAGAGGTGCAGCGGATCTCTGTAGAGATCGACCATCTTATGCTGCGTTATCAGCAGATGATTGAGCCGCTTCTTGCGCGGGATGAGACGGAATCGTTTCTGAGAGGAACGCGCACGGAGGCCGAACACATTTACAGCGACTTGTACGCGGCCCTTGCAGGCAGATCCGGCGAGGCGGCGATCTATCTGATCTCAGCCGACGGACACCAGATCATTGCTACGGATGATCTGCCGCGTGCCTATCATCTGCCGGAGAACTTGCACTGGGGCCTCATTGGGCGAGCAATGCAGGAGCAGGGCTGGGTCGCTCTGGCTGCCGATCGCTATGCGGCAGATCAGAAGGATACAGTCTTCTCAATGGCATATGCCGTTCGGCGGGGCGGAGAACTGCTCGGCTTTGCCGTTATCGATATGAGGTACGAGGCTCTTATCCCGCTCATCCAGCGTGTGCAGGACGGCAATGAGGGGCAGATTATCCTGACGGATCGCTACGGCTATGTCATGATGGATATGCTCAATCGTCACCGCGAGGGCTTTCCCCCTGCTTTTTCCCCGCCTCATGAGGGGGAGAGGACATTCCGTGACAATTCATACGCCTCGCCCGATACGGGATTTGAGGTGCATCTGCGGCAGCGCATGGATCCTGCGCCGCTGAATTATCTATTTCGCCTCGTTGTCGCAGCGGATGTCATTGCACTCTGTCTGACGGCATATCTTGCCCGCCGACTGAGCCGTCATCTTTGGCACCCGCTACATACGCTGACGACGGCAATGCGCCGCGTGCGCCGCCGGGATGATTTCTCTGTGCAGGTTGACATTCAGCGCAGTGATGAGATCGGTGAGCTCGCGCTCACGTTTAACAATCTCATTGCGCATATCCGAACGCTTCTTGCCGAGAACCGCGCGCGGGAACGGACTCTGCGCATAGCACAGGTCAAGTCGCTGACGGAGATGATCCGGCCGCATTTTATGTATAATACGCTCAATCTGATCAAGTGGAGCGCCAAGCTCGGCGACAATGAAGGTGCTGCGGATATTGCCGTCCAGCTCGGAAAACTGCTGCGCGCCTCTGTCAGCATGAAGGAGTATGTGACGATCGCAGAGGAACTCGTCTTTCTCCGTACGTATCTGAAGATCCAGCAGCGGCGTTTTGCCGGGCGGCTGAAGGTTGATATCCGCGTGGATTCCGCAATCTGCGGATACTATGTACCGAAACTGATCCTGCAGCCGCTCGTTGAAAATGCGATACAGCATGGAATAGAGCGTGCAGAGAGCAGCGGACGTATTGCGATTACGGGGCGCCGCGAGGACGATCATATCGTCTTTCGCGTAAAGGATAACGGACAGGGGATCTCGCCGGAGCGTCAGAGGGAAGTGCTTGCGCGGCGGGATGACAATCATTTCGGACTTTATAACGTGCATATGCGCGCCGTGCTGAACGGAGACCGGGGCTGCGGGATTGCCTTGGACAGCGCGGAGGGAAAGGGGACAGAGGCAATACTGACGCTGAAATGTTGGGAGGAGGTTCCTCGTTATGATTAAGGTGCTTGTGATCGATGACGAGCCCATGCAGCGGCAGGGCATTGTTCGCTTAACGCCGTGGGGAGATTTCGGTGCCGAAGTGATCGGTGCTGCAGGCAGCGGCATGGAGGGGATTCTGCTGGCCCGTGAGCATCGTCCCGATGTGCTCATTGTGGATATCAAGATGCCGGGACTCTCAGGGCTCGATGTGATCGCACGTCTGCGTGAGGAGTTGGAGGCAGAGTATATTATTCTGTCCGGTTACGGCGAGTTCGAATATGCCCAGCGGGCAATTGCACTCGGCGTATGCGCCTATCTGCTCAAACCGATTGATGATGAAGATCTTGCTGCAGCGGTGAAGCTCGCGGCAGCGCATATTGACGAGAGGCGCAGGCGTCTGCGCGGTGCCTCGGCCGTACAGGAGTCTTCTGGATCCCTCCGTCTGCCGCAGGAGGAACCGATCCGCGGCTACCTCCTGCATGCCATGCGGCATATGGAGGAGCATATGGCGGAGCCGATTACTGCGCGTGAGGTGGCAGAGGGGCTCGGACTCAGCGTCAGCTATCTGCACAAGCTTTTTGCACGCTGCGGCACTTCTTTCAGTGCTTATCTTACTGATTGCCGCCTGCGCCGCGCGCGCCGCATGCTGCGCGAAAGTGATGAGCGTATCTACACTGTTGCCGCTGCCTGCGGTTATCAGGATACACGCTATTTCAGCAAGATTTTCCAAAAACACATGGGTATTAAGCCGACGGAATATCGGTACGAAAAAAATTTATAAAAATTTTACGCACCCCCTAGCCAAGACAGAAAAAATATTGTAATATAATAATAGTTATTGGGTAGTAACTTGTATATAAGTCGAATATCCCAATACTGTTGTGTATTATATGCTGGCGCTGTGTCTGTGTATTCATTATGAAAGGGGAGCTTTCCATGAAGAAATGGGTTTGTACGGTTTGCGGCTGGGTCTACGATGAGGCTGTCGGAGATCCGGATTACGATCTTGCCGCCGGCGTGGCGTTCGAAGATCTGCCGGAGGATTTTGTCTGCCCGCTCTGTGGTGTGGACAAGTCGCTGTTTGAGCAGCAGGAATGACACTGACCTTTCGGAGTGCAGCCCCGCGCATGCGGGGCTTTTTTCTATCAAGAGGCAAGTACGCCTGAAATATTTTTGCTTTTCGCCGAAAAATCCCGTATAATAAACGACATATTTTTTACTGGAGGAGACTTGTCTTTGGCAGAACAGCTTGAAATCAGCATGGTATTTCTGGTCTATATGCTTTTGATGATGGCGGTCGGCGTTTACTACTATCGCCGCACGCACAATATGAGCGACTATTTCCTCGGGAATCGAAAGCTCGGCGCATGGGTCACCTCAATGAGCGCCGAAGCATCGGATATGTCCGGGTGGATGCTCATGGGCGTTCCGGGATTTGCCTATGTTGCGGGACTGAACGCAGGGTGGATCGCGCTCGGCATCATCATCGGGACATGGGCAAACTGGCACTTTGTCGCGGCACGCCTGCGCATCTATACGGAGCTGGCAAATAATTCGCTGACGCTGCCGGATTTTTTTGAAAATCGGTTTCTGGCTTCTTCAGGGGCATTGCGCGTCATCCCTGCGGTCTTTATCCTGATTTTTTTCATTTTGTATACATCGTCCGGCTTCGTGGCGGCGGGCCGCCTCTTTGAGACGATCTTTCAGCTGCCGTATGTGCCGTCGCTCCTCCTCGGTGCGGGGGTCGTCGTTTTCTATACGCTCGTCGGCGGCTTTCTCGCTGTGTCGCGCACGGACTTCATCCAGGGTGTGATGATGTTCTTTGCTATCCTCGTGGTTCCGATCGGGGCGGCCATGATGCTGGGCGGATTTACGGCGACGGCGGAGATAATTGCGCGGGATCACGCTTCGTTCTTTGCGCCGCTTACGAAGGCAGACGGTTCGACGCTCGGATTTATCGAGTTTATTTCGCTGATGGCCTGGGGGATCGGTTACTTCGGACAACCACATATCCTCGTGCGTTTTATGGCCATCCGCCATGCGGAGGAACTGCCGCAGGCGACGCGCATTGCGATGGCATGGGTCATCATCTCTCTTGCAGCAGCGCTTATGGTCGGCATGGTCGGTGCGGTCTATCTGCAGACTCCTCTGGAGGGGACTGCGGCAGAGACCGTTTTCCTCGTGATGGCAGAGGAGCTTTTTCCTCCAATCGCAGCGGGGTTGATTCTCGCTGCAGTGCTCGCGGCGATCATGAGTACGGCGTCGGCGCAGCTGCTCGTCGCCGCATCAGCGTTTGCGCAGGATATCTATCGGCGCAGCTTTCGCCCCGCAGCGCAGCAGGCGGAGTTGGTCTGGGTAAGCCGACTCTCGGTGCTCGCAATTGCAGCGGCAGCCATCTACCTCGGACTCAGTCCGGATAACTTTATCTTGGATATGGTGGCCTATGCGTGGGCGGGATTCGGCGCGGCATTCGGCCCCGCGCTTCTCATGTGCCTCTTTTGGCGGCGCGTGACGGAGCGCGGCGTGCTCGCCGGCATTGTGACGGGCGGCATTACCGTGCTCATATGGAAACAGGCTGCGCTCTTGGGACTCTATGAGATTGTTCCAGGGTTTCTGCTCGCTTTCCTGGCGATCTATACGGTGAGCAAAATGGATGCAGAACCGCCGGCGAAAGTTACAGAGCTCTTTGATCGCGTGAACCGCAGCGGCTGAGGATCGTTCTTACTGCGCTTGCCGTTCAGGCACGGCGTTTTTTCGACATTATGTCTGTTTGGACGGGAGGATAAAATGGCATTTACATTTACGCACGTGAATTTCAATGTGCTCGATCTCGCGCGCAGTATGGAGTTCTATGAGCAGGCGTTCGGCTTTCGCCAGAAGCGGCGCATGGAGACGCCGGATTTTACGCTGGTCTATCTGTGGGACGGCGTGACGGACTTTGAGTTGGAACTGACCTTTCTGCATGGGCGCAGAGAGCCCTATGATCTCGGGGAGAAGGAGTTTCATCTTGCGCTTCATACGGATGATTATGCTGGGGCTCGTGCAAAACATGCGGCGATGGGAGTTATCTGCTACGAGAATGCAGAGATGGGCATTTATTTCGTCGAGGATCCGGACGGATATTGGATAGAGGTCCTTCCAAAAAACATGTGACGAAAGCAATTGTTTCGTGTATAATAGGAAATACATGAAATAATCCTTAAAAGAGGGTGAGCTTGTATGGGAAAACTGCGGGTGTTGATTGTGGATGATTCCAAGATCAGCCGCATGATGATCGCTGAGCATTTAAGGGATACCAATTTTGAGGTCTGCGGCATGGCGGCGGACGCTGTGGAGGCGTCGAAGCTCTATGCAGAGCTGCGTCCTGATGTCGTGACGATGGACATGAATCTGCCCGATGCCAACGGACTCGAATGCAGCAGACGCATTCTTGCCGAATATGCGGATGCGAAGATTCTGATGATCAGTGCGATGAAGGATCTGAAACTCATCACGCAGGGGAAGGCGATCGGGATTCGTGCATTTCTGCAAAAGCCGGTATCAAAACTCGATCTGATGGACACGCTTCATCTCGTGTGCGAGGTATCGGCGAGCCAGGAGTCCGCGTTTCGAGAACTCTACGCCAAGCCGTTTGAACGTGCGCTCCAAGAGGGGATTGCCGGGCTCCTTCATATGAAGGGAGCGACGGAGATCTCCTCGTATAAGCCGCGTTCGCTCGATGTGAGCGGTGCCGCGGTTATTATCGGCATTACCGGATTTACAACGGGCCGCGCGATCTTTTATGTCGACGAAGCCCTGCTCAAACCCTTTGCGATGCATATGCTCGGGCGTTCCTCAATAGAGGCGCTCAGGGATGACGAGGCTGTTGACGCTGTGGAGGAGGCCGCGAATATTATCGCGGGCCGTGCGGTCTCAAAGGTCAACAACGTACTTGAGGGGAAAGAACTGCGCTTGACGCCTCCGGGCACGATTCGCGGAGCACAGGTACATATTGTGAGCCCGCGCATGACGACGTTCTGTGTCAGCATGCACCTGCCGATCGGAATGGTGCAGATGAATGTGGGCTTTGCAGAGGGAGAGTAATCGATGGACGCAAAACTGATCAATCCTTTTGTGGATGCCTTTATAACGGTGATGCCGATGCTGGGCTTTCCAGAGCCCACGCGGACAAAGCTCTACGCTGCCTCCGCTCGGGCAAAGAGTCTCGGCGTATCGGTTCTGGTGGGATTTACAAAGCAGATTCGCGGGAATGTTGTCTACAATATGAGTGAGGATACGGCAAAGTTTATCGCATCTACGATGATGATGGGGATGCCGGTCGAGTCTTTTGACGAGATGGCACAGAGCGCGATCTCAGAACTGAGCAACATGTTGACGGCAAATACGGCGACGAATATTACAGGACTCGGTCTCGATGTCGATATTTCGACACCGTCGCTGACGGTCGGCAGTGACTTTGAGGTAAAGATCAGCGACGGTCAGTACCTCGTCGTGGAGATGGACCTGAGCGGCAAGCTTGTGGAGCTGGATATTGCTGTCGATCAGAACTAGGGTGATGCGGACACTTTTTATCGGAGGGAGAATTCGATGAAGGGTGCGGAGCAGGTGCGTGTCTTCCTCACGGGGCGACAGGTGGATGCTGCCGGCGAGGAGAGCCGCATAGCGCTGTCCGTCAAGGGACGGCGTTTTTTGCGTGGAGAGAGCCGTTATGTGAGCTATGACGATACGGAGCTCATCAAGGGGGAGATGATCCCGACGATGCTGCGGGTCGGCACCTCTGAAGTGATGCTGTGGCGTAGCGGCGTTATCCGCCATACACAGAGATTTGCCGCGGGACAGGAGCACCCAAGCAGCTACCGTACGCCGTATGGTACCATCGCGCTCACAACGGTGACGCGCCGTCTGCGTGCGCGCATGCTTCCGGATGGCACAGAGGAGGTGTATATTTTCTACACGCTCTATGTGGACGGTGTGCGCCAAAGCGATAATATGCTGGAAATAAGAATCGAGCCAATATAAAGGAGATCAAGTCAAGTTGGATATCAAACAGCAGATTGAGCAGGCGATCATGCGCGCCGTGGAGGCAGCGAAAGCCGAAGGACAACTGCCGGAGAGCGGTGCATTGCCGCGTATTCTTCTGGAGGAGCCGCCGGAAAAAGAGCTTGGAGATTTTGCGACAAACTTTGCCATGCAGTCGGCGCGTGTCTTTCGTCAGCCCCCGCAGAAGATCGCAGCGGCAATCAAAGAGCATCTCATGGGCGATTGGCTCGATCATGCAGAGATCGCAGGACCCGGTTTCCTCAATCTCTACCTTAAAAAGACCGTGCTCGCCGATACGCTGCGTGCCGTACTTGCTGCGGGAGAGGAGTATGGGCAGCTGCCCGCGCAGGAGGAGGCGGGGCACATTCAGGTCGAATACGTCAGCGCCAATCCGACGGGGCCGCTCCACGTTGGGCACGGACGGGGCGCAGCGGTCGGCTCTGCATTGGTAAAGCTGCTGCGTACAGCGGGCTATGCGGTGAACAGTGAGTACTACGTCAATGATGCGGGCAACCAGATGAATCTCCTCGCTGTGTCTGTGAATGCACGCTATCTGGAACTCCTCGGCAAGCCGGCGGCATTCCCGGAGAACGGGTATCATGGTGCGGATATTGTGGATACGGCACAGCGCATTATTGACCGTGATGGAGACAAGTATCTCCTGCTCTCGGAGGAAGAGCGCCTGCAGATCTTCCAGGACCTTGCCTATCGAGAGAAACTCGCGGCACTCGAGGAGGACCTTGCGGACTTTGGCGTGACGTTTGATCGCTGGTTCAGCGAGCGCACGCTTCATCCGGAGGCCGTGCGCCGCGTGGTCGATGTCCTGCTTGAGCGCGGTTCGGCATATGAGAAGGACGGCGCTGTATGGCTTCGTTCGACAGATTATGGGGATGACAAGGACCGCGTAATCTTTCGCGATAACGGTGTACCTACTTATCTGGCGGCAGACATTGCCTATCATGCAGATAAATATGCGCGCGGCTACGGGCGCATGATCAATATCTGGGGCGCCGATCACCATGGCTATGTTGCACGCGTGAAGGCGGCGATTGCGGCACTCGGAGACGATCCGGAACGGCTGACGGTGCTCCTTTTGCAGATGGTGAGCCTCTATCGTGACGGCGCGCTCGTAAAGCTGAGCAAACGGACGGGGGAGACCGTGACTCTCCGTGAGTTGATGGAGGAGGTCGGCGTCGATGCAGCGCGCTACTTCTTCCTCATGCGCTCGCTCGACAGCCAGCTGGATTTTGATCTCGACCTTGCGAAGAAGAGGACCAACGAGAATCCCGTTTACTACATCCAATATGCGCATGCGCGTATCTCGAGCATCTTCCGTCAAGCGGATGAAGCAGGAATTGCGGCGAAGGACGGGGCAGAACTGGAACTCTTGACGGATGAGACGGAAATTGCCCTTATTAAGAAGATTGCTGCTTATCCCGAGGAGATTGCACGCGCGGCAGCAGAACTTGCGCCGCAGCGCATCGCACGCTACAGCCACGAGTTGGCGGGTGCATTCCACTCGTTTTACAATAAGTGCCGTATCATCGGTCAAGAACCGGCGCTTGCATCTGCGCGCCTTGCCCTTGTCTCGGCAGCGGGGCGCGTGATCCGCAACAGCCTCGGGGTCCTTGGCGTATCTGCGCCGGAAAAGATGTAACTGTTTTGCTTGGAAGGAGTATATCTATGGATTATGAACGCATGTCGGAGGTTGACGTCGCCTATCACATCCTCGCGCAGAAGAAAGTTCCAGTTCACTATAAGGAACTGATCCAAGAGGTGATTGAGGCAAAGCATAAGCCGGTGCAGTCGCTTGCGATGGCAATCTCTGAGATTTACACGATGCTCAATATGGACAGCCGCTTTCACTATGAGGGAGAGAGCAAATGGGGGCTGACCGAATGGGTTCCTCCCGAAGTCAAGCGTTCCTCCTCGCGTTCCTCCTCCGGTACAGCAAAGACTGCTGTCACGAAGGAGAGCACGCGCAAGAAGAAGCTCGAGAGCATTCAGAACTGATTGAAGTCTAGCGGAGGAACGGCATGGCAAAGTATATTTTCGTCACGGGCGGCGTTGTTTCATCTCTCGGCAAGGGCATCACGGCGGCATCGCTCGGCCGCCTGCTCAAGAATCGCGGACTGAAGGTAACGATTCAGAAATTTGATCCCTACATCAACATTGATCCGGGAACGATGAGCCCGTATCAGCACGGCGAAGTATTTGTCACCGATGACGGGGCTGAGACGGATCTTGATCTCGGTCACTATGAGCGCTTTATCGACATCAATCTGACGAAGCGTTCGAATATCACGACGGGGAAAGTATATTCGTCTGTGCTGAATAAGGAGCGCCACGGTGACTATCTCGGTTCAACCGTGCAGGTGATTCCGCATATTACAAACGAAATCAAGCAGCGTGTCTACGATGTGGCGAAGGCAGACAACGCCGACGTTGTCATCACAGAGATCGGCGGGACCGTCGGCGATATCGAAAGTCTTCCGTTCTTGGAAGCAATCCGTCAGGTCAAAAAGGAAGTCGGCAAGAACGACGCTCTCTACATCCATGTAACGCTCCTTCCTTACATCAGCGCGGCGGGCGAGCTCAAAACAAAGCCGACACAGCACAGCGTCAAGGAACTGCGCGCCATCGGGATTCAGCCCGATATCCTCGTCTGCCGCACAGAGCAGCCGATTCCGCGCGATATGAAGGAGAAAATTGCGCTGTTCTGCGATGTGGATGCGGATGCCGTCATTGAGAACCGTACAGCATCGACAATCTATGAGGTTCCCCTCATGATGCAGCAGGAGGGACTGGACCGCATTGTGCTCGAGAAGATGGCAATGGACTTCGACCCCTCCAATATGGAGGCGTGGGAAAAGATGGTCTTTAAGATCAATCATCCTGCGAAGAGGGTAAAGATCGCCGTCGTCGGAAAGTATGTCGCGCTGCCCGATGCCTATATGTCGGTGACGGAAGCACTCCATCATGGGGGCATCGAGAACGATGCGCAGGTAAAAATCGCATGGATCAACGCCGAAGAGCTGGAGGAGGCGCATACGGATCTTGACGAGCTCTTTGTCGGATGCAGGGGGATCCTTGTGCCGGGCGGTTTCGGCGACCGCGGTGTTGAGGGCAAGATCCGCGCAATCCAATACGCGCGCGAGAAGGGGATCCCATTCCTCGGGCTTTGTTTGGGGATGCAGTGTGCGGTTATTGAGTTTGCCCGCAATGTCGCGGGGCTTTCCGGCGCGCACAGCACGGAGTTTGTCCCCGAGACGCCGCATCCCGTCATCGCGCTGATGGAGGATCAGCACGACGTGGAGGAAAAGGGCGGAACGATGCGCCTTGGTGCATATCCCTGCACGCTCAGAGAACCTTCGCTGTCGCGTACAGAATACGGATCAGCAGAAATCAGCGAGCGGCATCGGCATCGTTTTGAGTTCAACAATGCTTATCGTGCGCAGCTTGAAGAGAGAGGGATGTGCATTGCAGGGACGAGCCCGGATAATCGGCTCGTGGAGGTTGTGGAGATTGCGGATCATCCTTGGTTTGTCGCCTCGCAGTTCCATCCGGAGCTGAAGTCGCGCCCGAATCATCCGCATCCGCTCTTTGCCGGCTTTGTCCGCGCGGCGCTTGCAGCTGCTCCGAAATGAACGCACTTTTTCCCGTATTGCGTACGGACGGTGCTGTGCGTCAGCTTGCGGAGGCGCTGGATGATGCCCCTCAGCGAATCCTCGCGTATGGATTTGCCGGCTCTATGAAGCATGCTGCCGTCGCTGCTGCCTACGATGCCGCGCCGCGTCCTCTTGTCGTCATAACGAGCGGGCGCGATGCTCTGCGTGCGTGGCAGGAGGATTTGGTCACGCTCCTGCCGGAGGCGGATATCTATGAACTTCCGGAGCTGGACCGTATCGACTTCGCTGCGCCCGGTGCAGCAAAGGGCCTCGAGCGGTCGGCACAGCGCATGAATATCCTTGCGCGGCTTTTACGGCGCGAGCCGATTATCGTGCTTGCGGATATTGGTGCAGCCGCGCAGAGAGGGCTGAGTGCAGCGGAGTTCGCGCGTGCCTCGCTTACTCTCAGCCTCGGGATGATGCTCCCGCATGAGGACCTGATGGAGCGGCTGGATACTCTGGGCTATGAGCATGTGATGGAGGTCGAGCACGTCGGGCAGTTTAGTGTGCGCGGCGGCATTGTCGATATTTTTCCCATCAATGCCCTCTTGCCCCTCCGTGTCGAATTTTTCGATACGGAGATCGACTCCATGCGCGAATACGATGTCTTGACCAAGCGTTCTATTAAAAATATCAGCACGGCTTCCGTTATGCCGCTGCACGCAGCGGACGATGAAGGGGAGGCGTGCTTTTTGAGCTACCTTGGCGCAGGTGCCGTAACGGTGTTCGATGAGTCGGCACGCCTCATCTCGGCACTTCAGGATGCCGTTCAGGAAGATGCCGCACGTGCTGCGCGCAGCTTTTCATGGGAGGAGCTTGTCGCAGCGGGGGCGGCGGGGCACGAGCTCTTTGCTTCACTGATGAACCGCGCGGTTCCTTCCTGTGCGCCGGCGGCTCTCATTGGCTTTCAGATGATGCCGATGACGGCGTTTCAGCGGCAGTTTTCCCTGCTCGAGAGCGAATTGCGCCGCTATCTTGCGGATGAAACGCGCGTACTGGTGCTCGCAGGCAGCGGAGAACGGGCGAATCTGATTCGCGAGATGTTCACCGGATGGAATCTCCCTGCGGTCATCCTGCGCAAAGAAGGAGATGCGCAGGATGGCGCAGTCGGCATTGCATCCGGGGCACTGCGCGCGGGCTTTGAGCTGAGCACATCTCATATTGCTGTCCTCACGGAACAGGACATTTTCGGACGGCATAAAGCAAAGCTGCACCGCATGGCACCCGCAGGCGACCGCATTCGCCATTTTCGAGAGATCGCGCCTGGCGACTACGTTGTTCACGTTTCGCACGGCATCGGGAAATATATCGGTGTCGAAACCCTCGAGATCGCGGGCGTGCATCGCGACTATCTGCACATTCAGTACGGAGGCGACGATAAGTTATTTGTGCCGACGGATCAGGTCGGACTCCTGCAAAAGTACATCGGGGCGGAAGGATCCGTACCGCGTCTGCACCGCATGGGAACTGCAGACTGGGCGCGCGCGCACGCGAAGGCGCAGAAATCCGTGGAGGATATCGCCGACAAGCTCCTCGAAATCTATGCGGAGAGACAGCTTGCGAAGGGACATGCATTCACGCCGGATGATGCAGGGCAGCGCGAGTTTGAAGAGGCGTTTCCCTATCAGGAGACGGACGACCAGCTGCGTGCAGTGGCGGAGATCAAGCGTGATATGGAGAGCGAGAAGCCGATGGATCGTCTGCTCTGCGGCGATGTCGGCTTCGGAAAGACCGAAGTCGCTGTGCGCGCGGCATTTAAAGCGGCGATGGATGGATTTCAGGTTGCCGTGCTTGTGCCGACGACAGTTCTGGCGCAGCAGCACTACCAGACCTTTGCTGCGCGCTTCGCAGAATTTGCTCCGAAGGTGGATGTCGTCTGCCGCTTTCGCAGTCTGCGCGAACAGGCGGCGACGCTGCGCGACGTGGCGCGCGGACGCGTGGACATCCTCATCGGCACGCACGCGATTCTCAACCGAAAACGTGTGCGGTTTCAGAATCTCGGCCTTTTGATTGTGGACGAGGAACAGCGTTTCGGCGTCACGCAGAAGGAGAAGATCAAGGAATTTGCAGCGGGAGTGGATGTGCTGACGCTCTCTGCAACCCCAATCCCGCGCACGCTGCATATGTCGCTTGCGGGCGCGCGTGATATGAGCATCATCGAGACGCCGCCGGCCGACCGCCTGCCCGTTCAGTCCTATGTTGTGGAGAGCAGCGACGCGATGATGCGCGGCGCGATTGAGCGTGAGCTTTCCCGCGGGGGGCAGGTCTATTTTATCTACAATCGTATAGAGAGTATTGATCGCATGCGCGAACATCTGATGCGGCTGGTGCCGGAGGCTCGTATCGCCTCCGCGCACGGGCAGATGAACGAAGATATCCTGGAGCAGGTGATGATGGACTTTTATGAGGGGCATTATGACATCCTGCTCGCGACCAGTATTGTCGAGAACGGCATTGACGTTGCCAACGCGAATACGATTATCGTCTACGATGCCGACCGTTTCGGTCTCTCACAGCTCTATCAGATGCGCGGGCGCGTCGGGCGTTCGGCAAAAATGGCATTTGCGTACTTTACCTATCGGCGCGATAAAGCTCTTAGCGAGACGGCCGAAAAGCGCCTGCAGGCGATGAAGGAATTCGCGCAGCTCGGCTCCGGTTTTAAAATTGCTATGCGCGATCTTGAGATCCGCGGCGCGGGGAGCCTTCTTGGCGCGCAGCAGCATGGGCATATCGCAGGAGTCGGCTTTGAGATGTACGTCAAGCTGTTGGAGGAGGCTGTCGCAAAGAAGAGAGGCGAGGCACCGCCGGCAACGCCTGTGGAGACGGTCATTGATCTGCCTGTGGAGGCGTATCTTGACGGCGGGTATATCGAAGATGCCATGCATAAGATTGAGATCTATCAGAAGATCGCCGCTGTCCGCACGAACGATGATATTGACAGTCTGCTGGATGAGCTGATCGACCGCTTCGGCGAGCCAAGTCCGCCCGTGCTTGCCCTGCTCGATGTCGCGCGTATTAAGAACTACGCGCGTACATTCGGCGCACGCAGCATTGCTGTCAAGGGAGAAACGTTCGATCTTGTTCTGCCTGCGGGAGAAAAGCTGCCGCTTCCAGCACTCATGCGTCTTGACCGCGCGTTTGGCCGACGCATCGGTCCTCTGCCCGAGGGAGACGGCTATCGGATACGCCTCCTGCCGCAGGAACGCAAGGAAATTTTGGATACGGCGCTCGAAGTTGTGCAGATGGCATGCGAGGAGGGAACGACGTGACGGGAAAATTGACCGCAGCAGGACTCGGTCCGGGCAGAGCGGGCCTGATTACACGCGAGACATGGAAGCGCATCGAGGAGGCTGGGCATATCCTTCTGCGGACGCGCATTCATCCGGCAGCTGCGGCGCTTGATGAGGCCAATATTTCCTATGAAACGTACGACGCTTTTTACGATGCTGCCAAGGATTTCGACGAGCTCTATGAAGCGATCACAAATGATTTGCTTGTGCGCACACAAGAAACGGACATCCTCTATCTTGTGCCTGGCAGTCCGTTCGTTGCGGAACGTACGATACAGCTCCTGCGTGAAAAGTCAATGAAGGCAGGGAACCTTCTTGAAATTTTGCCCGGCATGAGCTTTTTGGAACCGCTCTTCGCTGCGCTCGGCATCGATCCGGTGCATGGGCTTTCGATTGTCGACGCATTGGATGAGGATACGATTGCATCACCTCCCGCGCAGGATCTTGTTATCACGCAGCTCTATTCACGCGAACTTGCCTCCGACTTGAAAATTCTGCTGATGGAGCATTTTCCCGATATGCAGGAAGTTGTCTATCTGCACCATCTTTCTCTCCCAGACGAACAGATTCGACGTGTGCCGCTTTTTGAACTCGATCGGCAGGAAGATATTGATCATTTGACCACGCTTTTTATTCCATATACCCCTATTTTTTGGGAAAAAAGCTAAAAAAAACGCTTTTTTTACGAAAAAAACGCTTTTTTTTTATTTTCCCCCTTGATTTTTCTAGGTAATTCTGTTAAATTCTCTCATGACAGAGTGACCCTATGTGGTCGCCGAGGAAATGGAGAATATCTTAAAGGAGGACGCTACTTTGAACAAGCAGGAATTGGTCGCAAACGTAGCAGAACAGGCAGGTCTCACGAAGAAGGACGCAGAAAAGGCTGTCAACGCCGTCTTTGAGACGGTGAAGGGCGCACTTTCCAAGGGCGACAAGATTCAGCTCATCGGCTTCGGAACATTCGAGGTGAAGGCGCGTAAGGCACGTAAGGGTCGCAATCCGCAGACGGGTAAGGAGATTAACATCCCGGCTTCGAAGAACCCTGTGTTCAAGGCTGGCAAGGCTCTGAAGGATTCTGTGAACTGAGACTCCAAGACGACTGGGTTCCCTCCGGGGGACCCAGTTTTTATGTTGTGAGATGCATATGGAAAAGACCGTTTTTGCCGCTGATGCATTTGCTGGAAAAACAGTGCTGATCTCGGGCGGGACGTCGGGCATCGGCCTCGCTGCCGCAGAGACCTTTCTGCGCGCAGGTGCGTGCGTGATGATCATGGGGCGTGACGAAAAAAGAGGGAACCATGCGCTTGCTGTACTCTCGGCGGAAGAGCGCGTCCGTTTTTTTGCCGGTGATGTACGCAGCCCCTCGGACTGCCGCAAAGCCGTGGATGCGGCAGTCCGCCTGTGCGGCGTATTGGATATTCTCGTGAACTCTGCAGGCATCTATATGGAAGGTGCTGCGGAGACGCTCTCTGCAGAAGATCTGGATGAAATGATCGACACCAACCTGAAGGGGACGATCTATTTGACGCAGGCAGCGATGCCGCACTTGCGCAGAGCCCACGGCAATATTGTCAATGTCGCTTCTGATGCCGGGCTGCGCGGCAACTATTTTTGTGCGGCATATGCGGCGACAAAGGGAGCAATTATTGCTTTTACGCGTTCGCTTGCACGCGAGACGGCACACGAGCATCTGCGTGTCAATGCTGTTGCGCCGGCCGATGTTCTGACGCCGCTCACGGAGCGTCAGCTCTCCCCGCATGTGCCGCGTGCGATGCAGCTGCGGCAGATGGCAGATATCTATCCGATGGGACGTATCGGCAGACCGGAGGAAGCCGCCGCTGTGATCGTATTTCTTGCCTCGTCCGCAGCCTCATGGATTACAGGGAGTATCTACACCGTCGACGGCGGATTGCTTGCGTAAGAAAAAAATTGTCCGCTGTTCAAAATTGTGATACAATAATCATGATTGTGCGAGGAGGCGGCGAATGGAACAAGCCCATATTCTCATTCTGGCAGCCTCCATCGGTGCGGGGCATATGCGGGCAGCCGAGGCGATACGTGCGGCCCTTGCAGAGCATCCGAATGCCGCAGGGATGAAGATTGATGTTGTGGACTTCATGGCGCGTGAGGTAAGTTCGATTCACTATCTCATGAAGCGCATCTATTTGACAATGCTGCGCTTTGTCCCCGATCTCTATGATGTGTTTTTCCGCATCGCGGGAAAGAAGTCAAGCGGGGGACTTGTACGCAGCGCATTCGCGCAGGTGATGGTGCGCACAATGGGGCGGCTTGTACGCTCGTATCAACCGGATCTCATCGTTGCAACCCATCCGTTTCCCGAGGGAGCAGCTGCGCTTTGGCGCGCTAGGAACGGCGGTTCTTTTCTCTTGGCGGCGCTTCTGACAGACTATGCCCTGCATGAGATCTGGCTCGCAGGCCGTGTGGATACGTACTTTGTCGCGACGGATGCGATGGCGCAGCAGATGGCGGAGCTTGGCTTTGATCCCCGTAAAGTTCATGCAACGGGCATCCCGATCATTCCGCCGAACTGCAGCCTCGGGCAGCATGAGGCGCGCAGAAAGGCCGGACTGACGGAGAACTTGCCGACGCTCCTGCTCATGGGCGGAGGACTTGGCCTCGGCGATATTGAACGGACACTGGATGCGCTCGAGATGGTGCGGGAACATCTCTCCATCCTCGTTGCCGCGGGGCACAACAGTGCACTCGAGGCACATGTGCGCCGAGCGGCAGAGAAGTCGCGGCATGATATTCATGTCTGGGGATATACGCGTGAGGTGCCGGTTCTGATGCGTGCGGCAGATCTCCTCATTACAAAACCCGGAGCTCTCACGATCAGCGAGGCATTTGCGGCGGGACTGCCGCTGCTTCTCCACGATCCAATTCCGGGGCCTGAGACGGAGAATGCAGTTTACGCGACTCGGCGCGGTGCAGCTGTATGGCTGCATCCGGGCGAGCGAATGGCCCCTGCGGTGGAGGAAATCCTCGCTCATCGCATCCCCACAATGCGGGAGGCAGCACGCGCATGCGCGCGCGAGGGAGCTGCACAGCGGACGGCAGAGATTCTGATGAAGATGCTCACAAGGAAGAGAGGAAATACAGATGGCTCGGAGAAGACGCTCTAGGAGACCGCGCTGGTTTGTCATCGCCATGCTGATTGTTTTGGGCTATTTCGGCTCGATGATTGTATCGCAGGGCATCTACCTCTCTCATGTTCACGAGGATCAGCAGATCGCAGCAGAGCGACTTGCGGCGGCGCAGGCAGAAAATGATCGCCTGCAGGCGGAGAAGACGCATCTTGGCGAGCTTCCCTATATCGAGAAGTTGGCGCGCGAGGAATTGGGAATGACAGGGGCGGGAGAGCTTCCCTATGCACCCGGAAGGCGCGCGAACGGCAATTGAATTTCTTGACATGCGGTATATTCGCCCTGTATAATGAACGGGTCATGAAAACTGGGGGAGACCCCGTTGGTTGTAGCTGAAGGGAAGAGATGCTTTGGCCATCGAAGTTGGCAGTATAGTGGAGGGCGTCGTAACGGGCATCACCAATTTTGGCGCTTTTGTCGAGCTCCCCGAAGGAAAGACGGGACTCATTCACATCTCGGAAGTTGCCGATGTCTATGTGAATGATGTGCACGATTTCCTCAGGGAGCGTGATCAAGTTAAGGCCAAGGTGCTCACCATCGATGATCGCGGAAAAATCGGACTGTCGATCAAGGCTCTTCAGGCTAAACCTGCCGTGCCGACACAGCCGCCTGCGGCACCTGCACGGCCTTCGCGGCCCCCGCGTGATATGCGGCGCACTGCCGCTGTACGGCAGATGGGCTCTCCCTCCTTCGAAGATAAATTGTCGCGCTTTCTGAAGGACAGCGATGAGCGGCTGACGGACTTGCGCCGCAAGACAGATTCTAAGAGGGGCGGACGCGGATCGCGCCGCGGCTGAGTACAGGGAAGTGCTGATGCGGAAATGACTGCGTATATGCCCCGGCGGCACACGCATCATAGAAAGAGAAAAAGGGCACTCCGTCCGGAGTGCCCTTTTTCATGGAGTTGATTGTGCAGAAAATTGTGGAATGCGTTCTGCGCGCACATGATCTTTTCTATCCTGTGCGCAAGCTTCTCGTCGCCTGTTCCGGCGGGACGGATTCGCTTGCCCTGCTGGACGCGCTGGATATCCTGCATGCGGCGGGCGGCGCGCAGCTCATCTGCGCGCACTATGAGCACGGGATACGTGGCGCAGATTCGCTGGCGGATGCGCGTTTTGTGGAGGCGTTCTGTGCGATGCGCGGGATTCCGTTCGTCCTCGAGGCGGGCGATGTGCCTGCCTATGCGCGTACGCATAAATGCTCGCTCGAGACGGCGGCGCGCATCTGTCGCTATGACTTTCTCTACCGTGTGTGTGATGAACGGAAATGCGATGCCATCGTGCTCGCGCACCATGCAGATGATCTCGCGGAGACGGTGCTCATGCGCATCCTGCGCGGCACGGGACCTGCAGGACTCGCGGCAATGCGGGAAAGGGACGGACTGTATCTGCGCCCCCTCCTCACTGTCATGCGTGCGGAGGTCGAGGCGTATGCGGTGAAGCGGGGGCTGATGCCGCGCCACGATGCGACGAATGATGCGATGGACGCGCGGCGCAACCGCATCCGTCACGAACTCCTGCCGGAGCTTGCGCGCACCTATAATCCTGCGGTGCGCGATGCACTCACGCGCCTTTCTGCACTTGCCGCAGAGGAGGACGATTTGCTCGCAGAGCTCGCGGAGGACGCATATACACACGCTTTGTGTGTGGGCGGGCTTTCGATTCCTGCCCTGCGTGCACTGCATCCCGCACTGCAGCGGCGCGTCCTGCGCATCTTCTGGATGTGGGAGACGGGCGCGGCGCAGGACTTCTCCTATCTCCATGAGGAGCGGATGCGAGCCCTCCTCGCTGTCGAGGGGACGGCGCGTATCGAGATGCAGGGTGGTTGGTACGCTGCTGCGCGCTGCGGTGTGCTGAGTCTGCTGCGTCCTGCACAGGAAAGTGTACAAAATAAAGAAATTAGGCTTTCTTTCACCTGCGAATATGTTATAATAAATTTTCAGGGCATACAGTTTGAGTTTCGTCGTCTGTCCCGTATGACAGCGGATGATTGGGTGCGGATGGCGCGGCGTGAGGCAGTCTATGCCGATTGCGCGCAGCTCCCGCCGCTCGTCCTTCGGACGCGGCGCGCAGGAGACTATATGCGGCTTCCGATCGGGCGGAAAAAGCTCAAGGAAATTCTGATTGACGATAAAGTTCCGCGTGAGCGGCGGGATAGCATCCCTCTCATAGCGCTTGCGGATACGCAGGAGATTTTCTGGATTGCAGGCGGGCGGCGCAGCTGCCTTGCGGAGGTTGCTGAATCCAGCAGAGATATTATGAAGATTGAATGTATGAAGGAGACAACCACCGAATGATGAGCAGCGATATTGAGCGCGTTACCTTTTCCGAGGAGCAAATTCGCATGCGCGTGCAGGAACTCGGGGCGCAGATCGCACGAGACTACCGCGACGCGGCAGAGACTGTCTACTGTGTCGGAATCCTCAAAGGCGCCGCTGTCTTTTTTACCGATTTGGTGCGTGCGATTGATCGTCCCGTTGCCTTTGACTTTATGATTGTTTCCAGCTATGGCGATGCGGCCGTTTCCAGCGGTCAGGTCAAGATCCTCAAGGATCTCGATTTCCCCATCGAGGGAAAGCATGTCATCATTGTGGAGGACATTATCGACTCGGGAACGACCATGCACTATCTGAAGCAGATGCTGATGGGGCGTCATCCCAAGAGCATCCGTATCTGTGCATTCCTCTCAAAACCATCGCGCCGCGTAGCACCTGTGGAGATCGACTATCTCGGACATGAGGTCCCGGATGAATTCCTCGTGGGCTACGGTCTTGACTATGCGGAAAAATATCGGAATCTGCCCTATATCGGAGTGCTGCGGCGTTCCGTTTACGAATAATCCGGAGGAGGCATCACTTGAATCAGTCAATTCTACGTACGATTATTTTTTATGCACTCATGATCGCTGTTGTTGCTACAGTTGTCGACTATGCGACGCACGAACAAAAGACAACTGCGGTCTCCATCGGATACAGCGACTTCACGGGCAAGATCAATGCCGGCGAAGTAGACAAGGTTGTCATTGTTCAGAACAACATCCGCGGTACGCTCAAAGACGGGACGGAGTTTACGACCATTGCGCCGGATGCGCCGAACAGCGACCATGACTTTTATACGCGCCTTGCGGATAAGGGAGTCAATATCTCTGCGGAGAACCCGCCCGAGCCGCCGTGGTGGCAGGCGATACTCACCTCGCTTATTCCGATTGCCCTGCTCATCGGATTTTGGTTCTTCATGATGCAGCAGTCGCAGATGGGCGGCGGACGCATGATGAACTTTGGAAAATCGCGCGTACGCCTCATGGTGAGTGATAAGAAAAAGGTGACGTTCGCCGATGTTGCGGGCGCGGATGAAGCCAAACAGGAGCTCGAGGAAGTCGTCGAGTTCCTCAAGATGCCGGATAAATTCAACGAACTCGGCGCACGCATTCCGAAGGGCGTCCTGCTCTTTGGTCCCCCGGGCACGGGCAAAACGCTGCTTGCCAAGGCGGTTGCCGGCGAGGCAGGGGTCCAGTTCTTCACGATCAGCGGCTCCGACTTTGTCGAGATGTTCGTTGGTGTCGGCGCCTCTCGCGTACGCGACCTCTTCGAGCAGGCGAAGAAGTCTGCGCCCTGCATTGTATTTATCGACGAGATTGATGCTGTCGGACGCCAGCGCGGTGCAGGGCTTGGCGGCGGGCATGACGAGCGCGAACAGACCCTCAACCAGCTGCTTGTCGAGATGGACGGCTTTGCCTCCAATGAGGGGATTATCATCATTGCGGCGACGAATCGCCCTGACGTTCTTGATCCGGCACTTCTGCGCCCCGGTCGATTCGATCGTCAGATTGTGGTAGATAAGCCGGATGTACGCGGACGCGAGGCGATCCTGAAGGTTCATACGAAGGGAAAACCGATTGCGGATGATGTCGATCTTGATGTGCTCGCACGCCGGACTCCCGGATTTACAGGCGCAGATCTCAGCAATCTCGTGAACGAGGCCGCGCTCCTTGCCGCGCGCCGCGACAAGAAGCAGATTCATATGGCGGAGATGGAGGAGGCGATCGAGCGTGTGCTCGCAGGTCCGGAGCGCAAGTCTCATGTCATGACAGATGAAGAGAAGCGTCTTACGGCATATCATGAGGGTGGACATACGCTTGTGGGGATGCTTCTTGAGCATGCCGATCCTGTGCATAAAGTCACCATCATTCCGCGCGGGCGTGCCGGCGGCTATATGCTCTCCCTGCCGAAGGAAGATCGTTCCTATCGTACGCGTTCCGAGCTCTTTGACCGTATTAAGGTCGCGCTCGGCGGACGCGTTGCGGAAGAGGTCGTGCTCGGCGAGATCAGTACGGGGGCATCCAGCGACATTCAGAACGCGACGCAGATCATCCGCAGCATGATTATGCAGTACGGCATGAGCGATACAATCGGCCCCATTGCCTACGGCGAGGAGAATCATCAGGTATTTCTCGGACGAGACTTTAACCGCGACCGCAACTATTCTGAGGAGATCGCCGGCGAGATTGACCGCGAGGTGCGCCGCTGTGTCGAAGAGGCGTACGAGGCATGCCGTGTGATCATTACGGAGAACCGCGATAAGCTTGATCTCATTGCAAACGCCCTTCTCGAACGCGAGACGCTCAATGCGAGCGAGCTGGAAGAGCTGATGACCAAGGGCGTCATCAGCGACAAGGATGAAAAGGACGATGATACGGACGATACAGGGAAGCCTCTGCCGATTCCCGTCGATGTGGTGATTGACGACTCCACGCAGACGAGCGAGGAGGCAGAGCACGCCGCGGAAGAGCGGTCCGCTCCCGTTCCGACGACGGAGCCGAAGTTCAACGTGACCCAATGGGATAAATGATAGAGCCAAAGCGCCGCTGCATAAACGGATATGCAGCAGCGCTTTTTCTTTAGGGATACATATATTTTAACGATAATATAAGAGATGTGCTGCACACGCAAAGGCAGTTCGAGAAATAGAGAGATTCCCATGCGGTGAGTTCTGTCGGGGGATGTCGTTGTCATCTGTATTGTGTTAAGGAATAATCTGGAGAAAGCCGAGGGATACGATGGATATGCGGCCAGAGCAGACGGAAATAACGATTGTTGATTCGGAGAGAAGAGAGCCGGTTATTTATGGGGAAGTATTAGATCTCTATGCGAATCGTGAAAAAAGTGCTGCGGCGGTCTCTGAGCCTGATGATCCGTTCGTGAGCATCTATTTTCAAGCGTACAATCATCTGGAGGATTATACAAAGCCTGCTCTTGAAGCCCTTTTTAAGTATACCGCAGATATTGACTATGAATTGATCCTTGTCGATAACGGCTCCTCCGACGGAACCTTTGAGTATTTTAAGAGCTTGCAGCATCCAAGAAAGCGAATCTATCGAATTACGAAAAATATCGGAGCGTTTTTCGGCTATATTGCAGCGAAGAATGCTTCGCGCGGACGATTCCTGCGCGGCAAGTATTTTGTCGGTTTCCCCAATGATATATTGGTGACGAAGAACTGGCTGAAGAATATGCTCATCTGCATGGAGTCCGACGAACGCATTGGATTTGTCGTGCCGATGTCCGACAATGTGACGAATCTTCAGCATGTTGACCTGGGATATTCTGATTTCGAAGATATGCAGGAAAAGGCAGCGGCGTTCAATGTATCCGATCCGCGTAAGTGGCATGATCGTCTGCGTCTGATTCCAACGGTGTGTGTGATACGTACAGCTCTGCGTGAATTCTATGAGGGAGATTACGCATTTATTTATGATTTTTCGGACGATGATATTTCGTTTGTCTATCGTCGGTTGGGCTATCGGATCGTCCTATGCGGGGATGTGTTCGTCCATCATGAGGGCAGTACCATCGGCGGGGCAGATCCGGCGAAGTACGCTGAGAGTATTCAGGGAGGCCGTGCTCTGTTTCGGCGTAAATACCATGGCATTGATGCATGGGATGATGTTACTAATTTCGAAATATATATGAGGAAGATTCTGTTTGAGCATGCGAAGATGCGCGATGATGTGCGTATCCTTGGCATTGATGTACGCTGCGGCACCCCTATCATGGAGATACGGAATACACTCAGAGAACATGGAGTTGAGCATGTTGAGGTCACTGCATATACAACGGATCCGAAATACTGGCAGGATCTGTCATCTTTTTGTGACGGCAGGGTATACTGCGGCGATGTAGATCGGCTGACCCGTAAAATTGGAAACGAACGATATGACTATATCATTATGGGCGAATATGTGGACCGCTACGAGGATGCGCTTGCCGCCATCCGAACTGCTGCGGAACACCTGAGAGAGGGCGGCGCATTTGTCTTTAAGATGCGGAATTATGATATTCCCTACGACCCGCAAGCGGCTGTCAATGCAATGCAGAATCCGCCGAGTCCATTGAAACAAGGACTGCGGGGACTCGAAGAGGAACTCAGGCAATTACCCTATGATGCAGAGATTTATCCCTATATGGAAGAAGTATATGACATCAGAGAAAGACTTTTTGCTGAGTTGAGGCAGATGGAGGAGTATCGGAGCAATCCCGGCATTCGCGAAATCTTTTCAGAGGAACGATTTGATGCGCTTATGACCCAGTATGCCGTTGTATTGAGGAAGAGCGTATGAACTTATCTGCGGATATCAATCCACTTGATCAATTTTTTGAATCCCTTTACGAGAACGCAGAGACACATGGATTTTCAGACTTTCGCGCATATCCCATCCTTCTTTACGGCGCGGGGAATCTCGGGAAGAAACTTTATTCCTGTCTTGTGGGAAACGGTATTCAGCCGCTCGGCTTTATCGATCGGAATGCGTCCCGATGCAGTGCGCCTGCGCCGGTCTTTTCCGTGGACACAGCAGCGCTGATGCCGCAGTATCGCGATGCCGTTGTGATTTTGGCAGGGCTGTTCGGGCGAACGCAGGATAGGGAGATACGCCGGATACTTGAGAGCGTTGGGTTTCAGCATATCTATGCCCTGCATGAGATCAACTGGCAGGCGCTCGAGAGCCGCGCATTCCTCGCACATATGTTTATCGGCTCCTACGATCCGGCCAATCTCCTGCGTGATGAACGGCAGATACGGGCTGCGTATGAGCTTTTTTCGACCGAGGAAGAGCGCAGCTTCTTCCTTACGGCGCTCACTGCGCATCACGCACACGATGTTACGCAGTTTCCCTTGCCGCTCCCCTTGGAGGGGCAGTATCTTGCAGCAGATGTTCCGGAGCGAATGGATTATCGGCGTTTTATCGACTGCGGTGCATATGACGGCGACACCCTGCGCAGTGTGCTGCAAAGCGGTATGGAGATCGAGGCATATGCTGCGTTTGAACCGCAGGGCGATCTCTGTGCGGGGATTCAGACGTACATTCGGGAACAAACAGGGATTCAGGAGGCACACATCCTCCCGCTCGGTGCATCAGATTGCTATGAACAGCTGCGGTTTACGGCGGTTTCCGACGGCCGTTCCGCAGCAAAGGCGGATCCGACCGGAACAACAGTCCTTTCCTGTGCACCTCTGGACGGCGTGCTGCGCGGATTTGCACCGACGATGATCAAGATGGACATTGAGGGCATGGAGCCGCGCGCGCTTGCGGGGGCGACAGAGATGATCCGTCAGTATCGTCCGCAGCTTGCCGTCTGCGTCTATCACGACATTTCGCATCTGTGGTCGATTCCCTTGCAGATTAAGGAACTCTACGAGGGCTATCGGCTCTACATCCGCAACTATCAATTTATGGGACTGGAAACGGTCGTGTATGCCGTTCCGTGACCTGATGGCGAAGGAACGCCGCTAGGAGAGAAGAGAGCATATGGCAGAAATCAAGCCAAACTATGATACCAAGAGAAAGAAGCTTGCGGAGGTTATCCCGCTGGCTGCCCCGTTCACCGTCTATATTGAGCAGACGAAATACTGCAATTTCAAGTGTTTCTACTGCATACACTCCACACGAGATGAGGCAGGCGGGGAGTTTCGTGCGCTCGGGCACCGTGAGCAGCATATGGACAAAGCATTTTTCGAGAAAATCATTCGTGAACTGAAGGAATTCCCGCACGACGGCATCAAGCGCATTGTCTTCTCGGGACTCGGAGAACCGCTGATGAATCCCCATCTGCCCGAATACATCAGCATGGTTGTCGAGGCGGGCATTGCGGGGCGCGTCGAGATTATCACAAACGGTCTCCTCTTGACGCCGGAGAAGAGCCGTGCGCTTGTCACAGCGGGCATTACGAACATCAATATCTCCGTACAGGGGCTTGATGCGGCGGGTTACGAGGAAACTTGCGGCATCCGCATCGACTTTGAACGCTATCTCGAGAATCTGAAATACCTCTACGAGCACAAGGGGAATGTTCAGATTTATATCAAGGCGATTGACGCGACGCTGAAGACGAAGGAAAACGAGGAAAAGTTCTTCGAGATTTTCAGCCCCTTTGCTGACCGCATCTACATTGAGCATCTCGTCGTCATGCAGCAGCAGATGGACGGGCTGCGTGAGATCGTCGACGGCACGAAAAACTTCTATGGCGAAGAACTTGACGTGAACCGCAAGGTCTGTGCGCAATCGTTTTACTTCATGCAGATCGGCTGCGAAGGGGACATTTTCCCCTGCCCCGTACCCGGACTGGGCAAGAACCTCTCCATGGGGAATGCGAAGGAGCATACGCTCATGGAGATCTGGAACGGCAGCCGCCGCAGGGGCTTCCTGCGCAAGATGCTGAAGAAGGAAAAGGACCAGATTCCAGACTGCGCGACATGCACCTGCTTCAATGCGATCAATAATCCGATGGAGCAGCTGGATGATGATGCAGAACGTCTGCTGCCGCTCTTTGCAGACTAGGGGAGGGACTATGGCATCCGAAATCAAGCCAATCTATGGAACGGAACGCGTCCAGCTCGCCTCCGTCCTCCCGCTTGCGGCACCGTACAGCGCATTCGTCTTTCCGACGACGTTCTGCAACTTCAAATGCGCCTACTGCGGGCATTCGCTTGGCTTTGCCGAGATGAAGAAGCAGTATGACTTCACGCCCGAGCACATGACAATGGAGACGTACGAAAAGACCATCGAACAGCTCGCAGAGTTTCCGCAGAAACTCAAGATGCTCTCGCTCACGGGACAGGGGGAACCTCTGCTCAATCCGCATATTGCGGATATGGTGCGCATCGCAAAGGAAAAAGATGTTGCTGAGCGCATAGAGATCATCTCGAATGCCTCCCTGCTGCGTCCCGCCCTTGCCGACGCACTCATTGATGCGGGGCTGGATACACTGCGCGTCTCTCTGCAGGGGATGTCTTCGCAGAAATACGAGGACATTTGCCGTGCAAAGGTCGATTTCGACGAGTTTGTCGCAAACATTCGATATTTCTATGCGCACAAGAAATCGACGAATCTCTTTCTCAAGGTAATGGATGTCGCCTTGGATGAGGGAGAGGAGGAGAAGTTCTATCAGCTCTTCGGAGACTGCACGGACCGCATGTACATCGAGCATATGCTGCCCGCCTACGACGGCGTTGAGATGACGAAGGATATGGTGATTGAGACCGACCGCAACGGCGTCAAGACCGATCGCATCTATCAGGTCTGTCCGCTCGCGTTCTACATGCTCGGTGTCTTCCCGAACGGCGACGTTGAGCCGTGCGATACGATCTACAAGCCCATCGTGCTCGGCAATGTGCACAATGGCCGGATTCTCGATATGTGGCACAGTGAGCAGATGCACGAATTCTGGCGAATGCAGCTTGAGGGACGGCGCAGCGAGAACAAACGCTGCGCGATCTGCTGCGCGGCGAACGATGTCGCACACCCTGAGGATCACCTCGACGACGATGCCGATGCGATCCTCGCACGCATCAAGGAGTTACGGAGATGAGGGCGCAGCGTATCGACGGGCAGACACCCGGCGGAAAACGCACACGGCTTGCCGACGTGCTGCCTCTGGATACGCCCTTCTCTGTGCAGATTTTTCCCGTCTATGGCTGCAATCTTGCCTGTGCGTACTGTATTCACTCCGTTCCGGCAGAGCAGCGCGGCTTTGTCGCGGGCAAGGTCATGCTCGACTATGGCCTCTACGAAACATGCATCGACGGACTCGCAGAGTTTCCGCGTCCTTTGAAGATGCTGCGCTTTGCCGGGACGGGGGAGCCTCTGCTTCATCCGCGCATTGCCGACATGGTCGCCTATGCGGCAGAGCGCGGCGTTGCTGATACGATTGACATTGTGACAAACGGGCTTGCGCTTACAGAGGAACTTTCGCGTGCGCTGATTGCGGCGAACCTTGGCCGCATCCGCATCTCGATCCAGGGACTTGATGACGAGGCATATGCCCATACGCGCCGCCGCGGTGTCTTTCATGAACTGGTTGAAAAAATCCGATTTTTTTACGAGCATCGCGGCAGGACGAAGATCTATGTGAAGATCATCGACTGTGCTCTCAAAGAAGGCGAGGAAGAACTGTTCTTGGAGACATTCGGCGACATATCGGACTTTATCGCTGTGGAGCATCTCATTCCCGCTGTGCCGCAGATTGACTATGACGTGCTTGGAGGCGCTGCAGAGGTGACGCAGAATGGGGCCGCGGTCGGGAGTGCCGTTGTCTGTCCGCAGCCCTTCTACATGATGCAGCTGAATCCCGACGGGATGATCGTTCCGTGCTGCTCGATGGAGACCCCGTATATATTGGGGGATCTTGCAAAAGAATCCATGCGTGCAATCTGGCAGGGCAGGAAGACGGAGGCATTCCGACGCGCACAGCTCGCGTTTCAGAAAGAAAAATATCCGGTCTGTGCCAAGTGCAGACAGTACCAATACGCAATGTTCGAGGAGGATATCCTTGATGGAGATGCCGCCATCCTTATGGAACGCGGTGTGATCCGATAGGGAGATTTAGATATATTTATGAGAGCGAGAAGAATTGATGGGCAGGCGGTGAACGGGGCGCGGTGGAGGACCGCTGCATCAACATATCGGACTTGATTTGGGCGATTGAGGAGGGCGAGGCTCTTGTACGCTGATGATGTAGATACTTTTTCCGATTTGCGCGGCATAGATTATGTGCTCTGGGGAACGGGGCGTGTTGCGCAGGCCTTTTATCAAAAATACTGCGTTGCGCAGAAATGCCTGCAAGATCCGCTTTTTTGGTGCGATAATGCTGCACATAAGCAGGGCACAGAGATGGATGGAATTCCTGTACAGTCATCTGAAAAAGTATTCGAGCTTAGCCGTGTGTATTACTTAAAGGGAAGGCCTCTTGCAATTGTCATCGGAGCGACGGGCATCAATCTGCTGCAAATTGTATCGCAGCTTGAACAGCAGGCGGTCCGAGCGAAGATATGCTCTGCTGTTCAGCTGGATGCCGCGCATTACTTTACGGAGCACAGGCGGGATATCGGGGAAATCAGCACCATGTTTGCTGATGAAAAATCGCGGCAGCTCTACCGTCGCCTGATTGACAATATGATGTGCGGCCGGCCTGTAGATTTTTCACTTGCTGAGACCGATCAGTATTTTTCCAATGACGTAATTCCCTCTCTTGATGATGATGAGGTGTTGGTAGATGCAGGGGTGTGCGGCGGTGAGGAGATTGACAAGGCTCTTGCGATGAACCCCCGTATCCGTGTGCATGCTTTTGAACCGGATGCACAGAGCTGTGGGCTGCTTCGAGAAAAGTATTCGGACTGCCCGCAGGTTGTACTCTACCCCTATGCGCTCTGGAACGAGGAGGCGCAGCTCATGTTCAGCGGGAACCAGGCGACCCCCTCAGCATCACGGCTGGAGACCGGAGCGGATGCACAGGGCGATGTGATTCGGGCAATGCCGCTTGATGCCGTACTGACGGAATCGCCCACGCTCATCAAGATGGACATAGAGGGGGCAGAGTACAATGCACTTCTTGGCGCAGAGCAGATGATACGTGAGCATCATCCAAAACTTGCCGTTTGTGTCTATCACAGCATCGAGGACTACATCCGCATTCCGCTGCTGATTCGGTCATTTTACAGCGGCTACCGTTTTTATTTCCGCCATCACAGCGTGACGAGCGGGGAGTCTGTACTCTATGCACTTTGAAGTGCGGAGAATCCTGCCGAAAGGAAGATGTCGGACGTGAGAATTACGAGAGCAGAGGCCTTGGCATGTCTGGATGAGGCGCGCACACGGAACGACGGCGGCTGGATTGCGCATTCTTTTGCCGTCGGAACGGCTGCAGAGCGTATTGCTGCTCGCATTGATCATCTGGATGCCGAGCGTGCCTTTGTCTTTGGCTTGCTGCACGACATCGGCCGCAGATTTGGTGTGATGCAGATGAATCACGTCATTGCCGGATATCGTTTTCTATTGGAGCAGGGAGATGAAGAGGCGGCGGAGATCTGTCTGACCCATTCCTTCCCCGTGCAGGAGATTACGGCGGTGAACAGCGGATGGGATTTAATGGCTGAGGACTACGCATTTCTGGATCATTTTCTGCAGGAGAGAAAATATACCCTATATGACCGCCTCATACAACTGTGTGATGCGATGGCGACGGATGAGGGAATCGTTGCGATCGAGCGGAGGATGATGGACATCATGCTTCGCTATGGCGTGGATGAGACGAGTCTGCCGCGCTGGCGGCAGCTCTTTGCGATGAAAGAGGATTTCGAACGAAGAATGGGGAAAAGCGTAGAATCCGTGCTCGGCCTGCGTACCGTTGTGCCATTATGAGGAGGTGTGTTCGTGTTTGATGTCGAGGAAACCGCGCTGCAAGGATGCGTGAGGATTCTTCCGGTCGTGCGGGAGGACAGCCGCGGTGTATTTATCAAGACGTTTCACGTAGAAGTCTTTCGGCAACTCGGGCTGCCGACTTCTTTTGCGGAGGAATACTTCTCCGTTTCGCGGCGCGGTGTTCTGCGCGGGCTTCACTTCCAGACGCCGCCGATGGACCATGAAAAAATTGTCTGCTGTGCGGAGGGGGAAGTGACAGATGCTGTTGTGGATCTGCGGAGATCTTCGCCTACCTATGGAAAGTATGCACTTTTTCATCTGAAATCCTCCGAGGGAACAATGCTTTATATCTCAAAGGGAATGGCACACGGATTTTATACACGCAGCAGCACGGCGCTGATGCTGTATCAGGTGACAAGTGTCTATGCGCCCGCCTGTGATGCTGGAATTCGCTGGGATACGGCGGGAATCCCGTGGGATGTCGAACACCCTATTCTGTCGGAACGGGATCAGTCGTTCCCCGCTCTTGCCGATTTTGTCAGCCCGTTCGCATAAAGGAGCTCACTATGCCTGAGGTACTGCATATCACAACGCATATGGGCGGCGGCGTGGGCAAGGTGCTCTCCGGGGTCGCTGCATATGCTGCACGAACGAGGGCAGGGTGGCGTCATCGTATCCTCCTGCTCGAGCCGCCGGAGAAAACGAACTTCATCGATGCATGCCGTGCAGACGGTGTAGAGATCCTCTGCGGCGCGGGAGAGCAGGAAGTGCTGGCAGCCATGCGTTCTGCCGATCTTGTTCAGATCGAATGGTGGCACCATCCGCGCATGGCGGCGTTTCTGGCAGATTTCCCGAAGATCGAGATGAATCTGACCATCTGGGCACATGTATCCGGTTGTTGGTATCCATATATTCCTGCGGAATTCCTGCGTGTGCCGCAGCGATTTATCTTCACCTCGCCCTATTCGCTTGATAATCCGTATTGGAGTGAGGAAGAGCGTGTATGGGCGCAAAAACATACGGCGGTCGTGCACAGCTCGGGCGGTTTTGCTGCGATTTATCCGCGTGAGGAGCGGGTGAGGGATGGACGGTTTGTCGTCGGATACATCGGAACGCAGTCCTATGCGAAACTGCATCCGGATTTTGTGGCGTACTGTGCGCGTGTGTCGCATATTCCGGGCATTGAATTTGTGCTTGTGGGGGATCAGACGAATGCAGCGCAGATTCGTGCGGAGGCAGAGACGTTTGGCATCGCGGAGAAATTCCGTTTTATTGACTATGTGAGTGATGTGAACGCGGAACTGGCGCAGATGGATGTATTCGGCTACCTGCTGAGTCCGCGGCATTTCGGAACGACGGAGAACGCGCTCCTCGAGGCGATGGCGGCAGAGGTTCCTGTCATTGCGTTCGACCAGTGTGCGGAGCGGTACCTTATCGAAAATAATGAAACGGGACTGCTCGTCAAGGGGAAAGAGGATTATGGCAGAGCACTCGCATATCTCTATGAGCATCCTGCGGAACGGTGCCGCATGGGAAGAGCGGCACGTCAGAGAGTTCTGCGGGATTTTGCTGTGGAGCGTACGGCGGCACAGCTGCATGATATATATGATGAGGTTGTAGAAGAAGAGCAGCGGAGCTATGATTTTCGGGCGGCGTTCGGACGTGCGCCGCATGAGTTTTTTTTGAATGGGCTGCCGCATGAGCTGCGGTCAAATTTTACAGCTCGAGGGCCCGCGGCACAGGAACTGCCGCCGATTCTCAGAGAGGAGAGCAAGAGCTCTCTTCCGCATTTTTCCCGTGTGTTTCCTGCGGATAAGCAGCTGAAGAACTGGCAGGAGCGTTTTTGCAGCGGTTGATATACGGCGTGTTTGGGGAGGAAGAAAAAATGACGTACAGGGCGTTGCTTACAGGGGGCACGGGATTTATCGGCGGGTATTTGGCGCGCTGCCTGTTGGATGACGGCTGGCAGATTTCTGCTGTCGTACGTACATCATCGAATGTAGAATTCCTTTCTGCGGATATGAAGGAGCAGATCGCGCTTTACAATGCGGATCGTATGGATCTGAGGGATATTGTGCGGGAGGCTGCGCCGGATGTCGTCTTTCACCTTGCCGCATACTATACAACGATTCATGCCTATGAGGAGATTGATGAACTGATCGCGAGCAATGTCACATTTGGGACAAAGCTGCTCGATGCCATGGATCAGAACAATGTGCACAATTTTGTCTACGCACGTTCTTCATGGCAGCATTATTGTGATGACTCGAACGAGCCGGCAAATTTATATGCGGCATCGAAAGATGCCTTTGATGCGATTGTCAAATTCTATATTGCGGCGCGTGGGCTGCAGGCGATCAGCCTGACTTTGTTCGACACCTATGGAGACCATGATCGGAGGAATAAGCTGCTGGCAATTCTGCCGAAACTTGCGGCGGAGGGGAGGCGTCTGGCATTATCGCCCGGAGAGCAGCAGGTGGATTTCATTCATGTGGAAGATGTGGCTCAGGCATTTCTGCTTGCCGGAACGTATCTGATGAAGGGACGGACTGATCTCTGCGGAGATTACGTCATTTCCTCCGGGAAGTGCGTAACGCTGCGGGAACTCGTTCGGCGCTATGAATTGTTGTGCGGAGAGAAGATGCCGGTCGATTGGGGAGAACGTCCCTATCGCGAGCGGGAGATCATGATCCCGTGGCGCGGAGGCAGGATTTTGCCGGGATGGGAGCGAAAGCATAAGGAACTGATGTAGACCCGATCTTGCGCGGAGACCGGGTGATATACGTTGAGAGGTGACTGTTTTGGCAAAGCTGAGCATTATTATTCCTGTTTATAATATGAAGGAGCAGGAGCGTCAATGTCTGCTGTCGATTCGGCAGACGGTACGTCTGCCCTATGAAATAATCGTTGTTGACGACGGTTCATCTGCCGATGAGCGCATCTCAGACGCAGGGACAGCAGACAATGTTCGCATCCTTCACAGTGACGAGCATCGTGGCTTTTCACATGCGGTAAATATGGGGATTCAGGCATCCGTCGGAGAGGTCGTTCTCTTTCTTCATGCGGATACTCGGCTCGCTCCGCATACAGTGGAGGATATGCTCGATGCGCTGATTGCAGATTCCGCACTGGGTGCCGTGTCTGCGGTTGCTGCGCGGACATACGAGCGTGCGCAGCTGATACCGGATACGACCTACCAGTCCTGGGAGTCTTTTGCGGAAGTGGCAGGGGAAATTCGGGAACGCGGAGCAAGTCCGCATCCGGAGATCCTTACAGAGATGTTTGCGCTGATGGCGCGCCGGGATGCGGTCAATGCGGCCGGGCCCCTTGACGAGCAGTATCAGGTGCCGGCACTCGCTGCATATGACTATACGGTTCGTATGACGCGGGCGGGATATGGCATTGCATCTCTGCCAAGCGTCTATGTCCATCATGTTGAGAGTGTTCATGACCAGAATCAGGAGGAGTATGATCGTCAGCGGGAGAAAGAACGAGAGTCTTTCCACGTGAAATGGAATGTTTCACTTGACTATTCTTTCTATGCGCGGATTGATCTGTTCCCCTTGATGAATTTGACGCGCGAAGGCCTCCGCGTCCTCGAAATCGGCTGCGCCTGCGGAGCAACTCTGCGGGAGATTAAGATGCATAATCCGACGGCAGAACTCTACGGGGTAGAGCTGAATGAGCATGCCGCCGCAATCGCTGCGCCCTTTGCGGAGATTCTTTCGATGAATGTGGAGAATCTCGATCCGGCAGAGATTCCGGAGCGGTTCGACTATATCATCATGGGCGATGTGATCGAGCATCTGCTCGACCCGTGGACAGCATTGGCGAATATGCGTGAACTCCTGGCCCCCGGCGGTGCTGTCATTGCGAGTATTCCGAACGTAGCGCATATCAGCAACGTGTATAATCTCTTGAGCGGTTATTGGAGCTATCAGGATATGGGGCTGCTTGATCGTACGCATTACCGCTTCTTTACGAGATGTGAGATTATTAAGCTCTTCGAAAATGCTCAGCTTTCGGTCGAGCAAATACAGTCCAAACAGATTTCTTTTCCGGAGGGAGGGGCGGCGATCAGAGATGAACTTCTTTCACTGAAAAATATTTCTGTTGACCCTCTGGATTTGGATACATACCAATGGCTTGTTTGCGGACGCCGCGCATAGGATACGATTTATATTTTTCCATATTTTTTTGTGGCATAGAGCCATTATCTGCTGTATAATGAGGCGGATAATGGCTTTTCTAATGGGAGGCATGCGATGCGGAGCGATGTGCTGGAGCTCCTGCGCGAAGCAGGCGGCTATATATCGGGAGAGAAGATGGCGGAGCGGCTCGGCGTGACGCGGGCAGCCGTGTGGAAGAAGATCGCGGCGCTGCGGGATGCCGGCTATGATATTTCAAGTGCGCCGCGCAGCGGCTATATTCTGCGCTCTGCACCGGACCGTTTGATCGAACCGGAGATTGCAAAGGGGCTCGGAACAGAGCTCGTGGGGCGAAAAATCATCTGCTATGATGCCGTCGGATCGACGAACCTGCTGCTGAAGGATATGGCGCGCCAAGGGGCAGAAAACGGCACCGTTGTCGTTGCGGATACGCAGGGAATGGGGCGCGGACGTATGGAGCGCGCGTTTTTCTCGCCGCCCGGCAAGGGCATCTATGTGAGCATTCTTCTGCGGCCGAATTTTCTTCCGCAGGATGCGCCGAAATGTACACTGATGGCGGCGGTTGCGGTTGCACGTGCGATGGAGAAGTTCGGCCTGCGGGCAGCGATCAAGTGGCCGAATGACATTATGCACGACGGGCGCAAGATGGTTGGGATCCTCACGGAGATGAGCGCGGAGATGGATCGCGTGAACTACGTTGTGATCGGCATCGGCATCAATGTGAACATCGCGTCGGAGGATTTTCCTGAGGAACTGCGTCCGATCGCGACCTCACTCATGCAGATGAAGGGAGAACCGCTGCCCCGCGTCGCGTTCCTGCAGGAACTCCTGCGTGCGCTCGACGCACTCTACGCATGCGCGCAGCAGGAGGGCTTTGCGCCTGTGCTTGCCGCATGGAGAGAGTATGCTGTAACTCTCGGTCAGCAGGTACGCGTGATCGGCCCGGCGGGTGAGAGCTTCGAGGGCATGGCTGCGGATATCGATGCGGAGGGAGCGCTCCTCATTGATACGCCGACGGGGAGAAGACGTGTGTTGGCGGGAGATGTGTCCATCCGCCCGAAGGAATAGTATGGAGGAAAGAACTTGCTGCTAGTACTGGATATCGGCAACAGCAATATTGTCATGGGCGCCTACGACGGGCGAAAGCTGCTGCGGCATTGGCGCATCTCGACGGATCGGCAAAAGACAGGCGATGAGTACGGCATACTGATCAACGAACTGTTTCACTATCAGGGGATCCGCATGACGGATATTGAAGCAATCATCATCTCGTCCGTAGTGCCGCCGCTCGTTGTTCCTCTGCGCAAGATGTGCGAGCGTTATTTTCATATCCGCCCGCTGATTGTTGGACCGGGCATTCGGACCGGTATTCGTCTCAACTATGAAAACCCACGTTCGATCGGCGCAGACCGTATTGTGAATGTCATTGGCGCTCATGAGCAGTACGGTGGTCCGCTCATTGTCATCGATATCGGGACGGCGACGACATTTGATATCGTGGCAGAGAACGGAGACTTTCTCGGCGGCGTCATTGCGCCGGGCCTCGGTTCCAGTGCCGAGGCGCTTTTCCAACGCGCGGCGCAGCTGCCGCGCATCGAGCTCGTACCGCCAAAGACGGTGGTCTGCCGCAGTACAATACAGGGCATGCAGGCAGGCATCATCTACGGCTATGTCGGGCAGATCGACGAGATCGTGCGCCGCATAAAGGCAGAGACCGCAATGGAGATGAAGGTTGTCGCGACGGGCGGCTTTGCACGTATGGTGGCGAAGGAGTCCAAGATGATCGACAAGGTTGATCATTTTTTGACGCTGACAGGACTGCGTGTCCTCTATGAGCGAAATCAGCCGTGAAGCCATTCAAAATCGGCCCGTTCACCTTTGATGAACCCGTATTCCTCGCGCCGATGGCGGGTGTAACGGATACCGCCTATCGTGTGATCGCACATGATATGGGCTGTCCGCTTGCATTTGCTGAGATGGTGAGCAGTCAGGGCATCCATTACCGCAATGAGCATACAATGAAAATGCTCCGAACGGAACCGGATGAGCGGCCAATTGCGATGCAGATATTCGCTAAGTCGGCCGCAATGGCGGCCGAGGCTGCCGCCTACATTGAGGAGATCGGGACGGCGGATATCCTCGACTTCAACATGGGCTGTCCTGCACCGAAAGTTGTGAAGAACGGCGAAGGTTCTGCGCTCATGCGTGATCCGAAAAGAGCGGAGGAGATCCTGACAGCGATCCGCCGCGCGACAAAGCTGCCGTTTACGGTAAAGATGCGGCTTGGCTGGGATGATTCCTCGCGCAATGCCGCAGAGATTGCAAAGATGGCAGAAGCGGTCGGCGTCGATGCTGTTGCCGTACATGGACGAACGCGCGAGCAGTTTTACAGCGGCAATGCGGACTATGCCGCGATTGCGGAGGTAAAACGCGCCGTCGGGATCCCCGTCATCGTGAGCGGAGATATCCGCCGCAGCGCTGATCTCTCGCGTGCGCTTGCGGTTACGGAGGCAGATGCGGTGATGATCGGACGCGGTGCGCAGGGGAATCCGTGGATTTTCCCGCAGCTTATTCACTGGCTGCGCACGGGAGAAGATCTTCCTCCGCCGACCCTTGCGGAGCGGGCGCAGGTGATCCTGCGCCATCTCGACCTCCTGATCGGCTATAAGGGAGAATATATCGGCATTCGCGAGATGCGCAGGCATGCGGCGTGGTATACGCGCGGTCTTGCCGGGAGCGCAGAGCTGCGCGAACAATTTAACCGGGCAGCATCGCGCGAAGATTTTGCACAGATCCTGCACGATGCGTGGGAAATATGAAAGGATTTATTATGAGCGACGATAAAAAAACGTCAGTCTGGTCGAAATATACGACCGAAGAACGCGCCGCAGTGAACGAACTTGCGCAGGGATACATCGATTTCCTCTCGAACTGCAAGACGGAGCGCGAGAGCGTGACCGAGGCGGTGCGCCTTGCGAAGGCTGCAGGGTACCGCGATCTCGCGGACATCATCGCACAGGGGCTTTCTCTGAAGGTCGGCGATAAGGTCTATGCCGTTAATATGAAGAAGGCGATTGTTCTTTTTCATATTGGCGAGGCGCCGATTGAAAGCGGCATGAACATCCTCGGCGCCCACATCGACACGTGTCGCCTGGATGTTAAGCAGAATCCTCTCTATGAGGACAGCGGCCTTGCCTATTTCGACACACATTACTACGGCGGCATCAAGAAGTATCAGTGGGTGACGATTCCTCTTGCCCTGCACGGCGTAGTCGTGAAAAAGGATGGTACGGTCGTCGAGATTACGATCGGAGAGAAGGCAGATGATCCGGTCTTCTGCGTGACCGATCTGCTCATCCATCTGTCGCAGGAACAGCTCGAGAAGAAGGCATCGAAGGTCATCGAGGGGGAGAAGCTCGATGTTCTCGTCGGCGGCCTCCCGCTCAAAAAGGAGGAGAAGGAATCCGTCAAAGACGGAATCCTTGCGCTCCTTCAGGAGCACTACGGCATTGCGGAGGAAGACTTCCAGTCAGCAGAGCTCACGCTTGTCCCTGCGGGACGCGCACGCGAACTCGGATTTGACCGCAGCATGGTACTCGGCTACGGGCAGGACGATCGTGTCTGCTCGTATACGGCGCTCTGCTCCATGCTCGAGACTTCGCCGCTGCAGCGTACGACATGCTGTCTGCTTGTGGACAAAGAGGAGATTGGCAGCGTCGGCGCAACGGGAATGCAGTCACGCTTTTTTGAGAATATGGTCGCGGAGCTGCTCTCTGCCTGCGGCCAGTACACCGAGATCGCTCTGCGCCGTACGCTTGCACGCTCGAAGATGCTCTCCTCGGATGTGTCGAGTGCCTATGACGGCCTCTATGCGGACGCGTTTGAGAAGAAGAACGTTGCCTATCTTGGGCGCGGCATGGTGTTCAATAAGTTTACAGGCGCGCGCGGAAAATCCGGCTCGAGCGATGCGAGCGCGGAGTACCTCGGACAGCTGCGCCGTATGATGGATGCGCACAATGTCAGCTACCAGCTCGCGGAGCTCGGCCGCGTCGACCTTGGCGGCGGCGGAACGATCGCCTACATCATGGCGCATTACGGCATGGATGTCATCGACAACGGCGTTGCCGTGATGAGTATGCATGCGCCGTGGGAGGTCACGAGCAAGGCGGATATTTATGAGATGAAGAAGGGATACGACGTATTCCTGCGCAATGCGTGAGTAGGAGACGGAACGCCCTCACCGTCACGCTGTCGCGTGCCGCCTCCTCCGCAGCGACGGGGGAGGCTTTTGATTACGGGATATTAACTTCCCCCCGTACGGGGCGGGGCCTGTGCGCGGAACGTGTAGAAGTGGCGAGCAACGCGAGCCGATAGGGGCACTCGAAAGGAGCTTTTGATGGTTTCTGAGCAGATGTATAAGCTTGGTACAAAAAAATCTACCATCCGCACGATTTTTGAGTACGGACAAAAACGTGCCGCGGAGGTTGGCGCAGAGAATGTTTTTGACTTCAGTCTCGGCAATCCCAATGTGCCCGCACCGGACTTCATTCAGGAAGCGGCGGTCGATATTCTCCTGCACAGCAATCCGACGGAGGTGCACGGCTATACGATCGCGCCGGGGAAACCGCAGGTGCGTGGCGCTCTGGCCGCGGATCTCAACAGACGCTTCGGGATGAACATCACGGAGAAAAATCTTTTCCTGACGGCGGGCGCAGCGGCGTCGGTAACCATCACGATGAAGGCTCTTGCGGAGGAGGGGGATGAATTTGCGGCGATCGCTCCATTCTTCCCTGAGTATCGTGTCTTTGCGGAAGCATGCGGCGGAAAATTCGTCGCTGCGGCCGCGAAAACGGACGATTTCCAGATCGATTTTGCAGCACTTGCGGCTGTCATTACATCGCGTACGAAGGCAGTCATCGTAAACTCACCGAACAACCCAAGCGGCGCGGTGTACAGCGAGGAGACGCTCCGGCATCTTGCCGGCCTGCTGCGTGCAAAGGCGGAGGAATTCGGACATCCGATCTTCATCATTGCCGATGAACCGTATCGGGAGATTGTTTACGACGGCCTGACCGTTCCATGCATACCGCTCTTTTATGAGAATACGATCGTCTGTTACTCTTACAGCAAATCTTTCTCCCTGCCGGGCGAACGCATCGGGTACATTATCGTTCCCGATTCCGTTGCGGATTTCTCGCGCGTGTATGGAGCCATTGCGGGCGCGGCGCGTGTTCTTACGCATGTCAACGCCCCTTCGCTTTGGCAGCTTGTCATCGCACGCTGTGCGGGGCAGACGGCAGACCTTGGCATTTATGCGCGCAACGCGGCACTGCTTTACGAGGGACTGACGGCGGCGGGATTTGACTGCATCCGTCCGCAGGGGGCGTTCTATCTCTTCCCCAAGGCCCTCGAAGCGGATGATTATGCATTCTGCGCGCGGGCACGGGAACACGATCTTCTTCTCGTGCCCGGTGCAGACTTCGGCTGCCCCGGGTATTTCCGCGCGGCGTATTGCGTTTGCACAGAAATGATCGAGCGTGCTTTGCCGCGTTTTCAAAAACTGGCAGAAACGTATCATGAAATACATGAATGAAATTCATCAATGATAGCTTCATTAAAACTTATATTGACAATCAGTCTCCTCAGGACTATACTAAAAATGATTTATGTCCAATACAGCGTATCATTATCGATGATATCGATCGAATCCGGATTTTATCGCGCATGATTTGCGCGTGTTTAACCAGGCGAGGATGGTGTTCTTTTTGACCAGTGCAGAGTTGTTCGAAAAAGGCGGCCCGATCATGTATCTGCTGCTCCTGTGTTCTCTTACGGTGGCAGCCATTGCGATCGACCGCTTCCTTTTGTATCGCCGCGCAGCCCAAGGCGCATCGGCACTCGAGGCGGATATCTCGGCAGCGCTTCGCAAGAGGAAAATCGACGAGGTTGCACCCGCTGTCGAAGGGAAGGACAATATGGTCGCCTATCTCGTGCGGAGTGCGCTCGATGCGCGTGCAGCCGGCGAGGATGTCCCTATGACCCTTGACGCTGCCTACGGCGAAGCAGCGATGCTTCTGCGCGCGCGGCTCAATTATCTCTCGATGCTCGTCACGCTCGCACCGCTGCTCGGTCTTCTGGGCACGATCTCCGGCATGATTCAGTCGTTCAGTATCTTTAACCTGCAGGCGGGACAGCCCATGGCGATTACGGGCGGTATCGGAGAGGCGCTGATTGCAACGGCAACTGGGCTCTTTGTCGCTATCTTTGCGCTCGTTGTGCACACTTATTTTGCCCAGCGCATGGACACGATGCTGACCCTTCTCGAAAAGACGATGAACACGCTGCTCGCCGGATTTGCCGCAGCAGACGGAGGACGTTCTCATGCGTCGTAACTTTCATGACGTGCGCGAGCCGCTCGTCATGATCATCCCGATGATCGACATCATGCTCTTCCTGCTCGTGTTCTTCATGCTCAGCACAATGTACATGGTGAACGCGAGCACCGTGCAGGTCAATCTCCCGCAGGCAGCAAGCGCTCAGCAGGATACGCGCCCGCACATCATCTCCATCACGGTGACGGAGGACGGAAAAATCCTGTTTGACCGCGATGATGAGCCTACTCGTGAGCTCACAGCGAAGGTCAAGGCACAGCTGGAATCCGATCCCGAGACGGTCTTCGTCGTGCGCGGAGATAAGAAGGCGGATTACCAGTATGTTGTCGCCGTGTTTGATGCGCTCAAGGAAGCGGGGACACGTCATGTGTCCATTGCGACGGAGACGGGAGGGGTCTGAGTGCACTATCAGACACATTGGCGTCTTGCCTTTGTCCTCGCGTTCTTCTTCCACCTCGTCATATGGCTTGTACTGATGCTTGTTATCCCGCATGTGTTTCGGATGTTGGAGCCTCCGCCGCAGGAGACCCCGATGGAATGGGTCGATGTTGCGGATGATATGGGGATGCCCGAGGAAGATCAGCAGGAGGAACAGCCACCTCCGCCGCCTCCGCCTCCCTCGGAACCTGCTGCGGTTGAGGAGGAGCCTGCCGTTGTTGAGGCAGAGGTACCCGAGGAAGCCATTACGGAGATTATGAAGGAAGTCGAAGAGACGAAGGATGCCCCGCAAGAAGATAATGTCCTTCGCTCCGGCGAGGGCAAGCAGATCGGTCAGCCGGGCAAGATCCTGCATGCCGAGCAGCCCGCCTATGGCGTTATCCCGCTCAAGCTAAGTATTGCCGTTTCAGCGCGTATTGGCACGGACGGTAAAGTGATACGGACGAAGGTGCAGAGAACATCCGGCAATGCCCTTTATGACCGCTTAGCCATGCGTATTGTCGAGAAGTATTGGAAATTCGAGCCTGCGAAGGATATGAATGGGCAGCCGATGGAATCTGATATGCAGTGTCCGGTTTACTTCAATATGAAGCCGACACGCAAGATTAAATAGTGTTGCATTATATTTGGTGGTGCATTCGGTGAAGAAACAGAGCCGTATCTTCATAGGCCTCTTGCTCTTAATCGGCAGCATGATATTTCCGGTTTGTACTACGGAGGCTTCCGTAAAGAGCGCTGTTCCGTGTGCTCGTGTTCCGGAAATGCTCACGGATACAGGGAAGATCAAAGTTTGGGCAAGTGTATTGCTCCAAGCAGATGCGGATGGAAACGTGAGTATTTCGGAACTAAAACAGGGGACAGGAAATCCGCAGATGGATGATTCCGTGCTTGAGATTTTCCGGAGTATTAAGCAAGAAGAGTATCGTTCTTATTTCTCTGCTGCGTTTGATGAACAAGGAAAGCTGAAAGCCGAGATTAATTGGTCTGTTTCTTTTATTATCTCGTATAAAGACGCAAAGAATCGACCTGCGACATCTGCAAAACTGGTGGAACAGGTGCAGCCATACGAAGATGCTCCTTCCTACAAGCCGCTTTGGACACTGATTTTTGCTTCGCTTGATGCAACGGGGAAGGTCATTGATGCTAGAACCGACCGTCTAAGCTCCAGCAACGAGGCGTATAATCAGATGGCAGCCGAGCTGATAAAGAAAAAATGGAAGTTCGAGCCTGCGCGAGATGCAGCTGGGAATCCTGTCCCGGATGAATTTGCCTGCATCGTATACTTCGGTCATGTCAGAGATCAATTCCGTAATATGCCCTAGATTTAATAATATATTCTATGTAAGGAGGAGTAACAATGAAGAAGATGAGTAAGAGAACGCTCGCGATTGCGGCAGCCGTGCTTTTTGCAGCGAATGCAGGCATCTCGCAGGCATACGCAGCAGATGTCCAGCGGCCCGCAGCGGCGGCAGAATCGGCTCAGCAGATGGGTCAGCCGGGCAAGATCCTTCACGCGGAACAGGCGCCATACGGGTTCTCGAAATTTAAAGGCCGCGTTGTTGTATCCGCACGTGTTGATGAAAAAGGAAAGGTGATCCGCACGACCGTCATGGTGTCCTCCGGCGATCAAACCTGCGATAAGATGGCGTGCCGTCTCGTTCAGACCAAATGGAAATTTGAGCCGGCGACAGATGCGCACGGGCAGAAAATTGTGTCCGATATCATGTGTCCTGTCTACTTCAACATGAAGCCTGAGGATGTGAAGAAATAAAGGTGTATCCATGGGGAGGGACCGGTAACCGAACGATGAAAAAGGTTCTTGTTTTTTTAGCGGCGCTGCTCCTGTTCCTGCCGGCGATTCCCGCGGATGCCGCGCAGACATGGCAGCAGATTCACGACCGCATTGGCGTCCAGATGGATCAGGTCTACGAGATCTACAAGACGGGCAACGCCGAGGGCGCGAAGGATGCCGTCAACGATATCTACTATGGCATCTACGAGAAGGATGGCCTTGAGAGTGCCGTGCGCAGCGGTATTTCCTCGAAGAGCGCGAACCTCACGGAGTACCAGTTCTATACGCTGAAAAAAGTGATCCGTGCCGGCGCTCCGCAGGCTGAGGTTGAGGCGGAGGGGGCGAAGCTCCTCGACATGATCCAAGCTGAGGTCACAACGCTCGAGACGAAGGGCGTTGAGTCGGGCGGCTGGGCAATGTTCCTGCAGGCGTTCCTCATCCTTCTGCGCGAGGGCATTGAGGCAATCCTTGTGCTCGTCGGTATCATCGCCTACCTCGGGCGTGCCGGGCATGAGAAGGAACTCTCTACAGTTTACAACTGGGCGATTGCCGGCATCATCATGAGCTTTGTCACGGCATATCTCTTCGTCGAAGTGCTCGACAACACAACGACGACGGGCTCCGGACGCGAGATCATCGAAGGCTGTACCGCGCTCTTTGCCGTTCTGGTCCTGCTTGGCACATCCGCATGGATGGGCGGGAAGTCGAATGCGAAGGCATGGAAAAGCTACATTGACAAGCAGGTGAAGCTGACGCTTTCCACAGGAAAGTCGCGTGCGCTGGGTGCCGCTGTGTTCCTCGCTGTCTATCGCGAGGGAGCAGAGGTGATCTTATTTTACCAGGCGCTCTTCAACAATGCTGTCGGCGATGTTGATATGATCTGGGCGGGCTTTGTAACCGCCTGTGTGGCACTTGCTTTGATCTTTTTCCTGATGCAGCGCGGCGCGCTGCGCATACCGATCGGTCCGTTCTTTAAGGTGACGAGCGCGTTTATGTTCATTCTCGCGGTTACTTTCCTTGGCGGCGGACTGAAGGAACTGCAGGAGGCTGATGTGATCTCTACCTCGGTGATCGAGGCAGTTCCTGTTCCGAGCATTGATCTGCTCGGTCTTTATCCCACCTATGAAACCATTGTGCCGCAGATCCTGCTGATTCTGGCGGCTGTCGCAATGGTATCATATAAAAAGCGCTCTGCAGCGTCAGAAGCGTAAGTTATTTTCCTCGCAAGAGGAGAGCAGTGTTTCATTTTAAGGAGGATTATCCCATGAAGAAATCCAGTCTCAGCATGCTCAAGAAGGCACTTGCCGTTGGTGCAATCGCATTCTCCACGTTTGCCATCAATGCGAATGTCAGTGAAGCTGCATTCGAGGAATTCCCGATCGGCGACGAGATTGAGGATACGACGAACCATTTCAAGGTCGCGCTCGTGTACTTCCAGCCGGTTACGATGGAGCCTGCCGGCATGAGCCTTCCGGCAGATCAGGCGGATATCCACATCGAGACGGATATCCATGCGACAGAGGGCAATGAGTGCGGCTTTGGCGTCGGCGAATGGATCCCGTATCTGACGGTGCACTACAAGTTCACGAAGCGTGAGACGGGCGAGAGCCTTGAGGGTGTATTCATGCCGATGAGTGCAGACGACGGTCCGCATTACGGCGCAAATGTCAAGATGCTCGGTGCGGGCACCTACGACTGCGAGTTCTCGATCGACAGCCCCGCACGCCAGAACTACATGCTCCACACCGACAAGGAGACGGGTGTCCCGGGTCATTTCTGGACCGAGCCGGTCAAGATGAGCTGGGTGTTCAACTACGTTCCGCGCAAGTGGTAAACGAGAGACTTCCTTAGGGTACTTACGGGCAGCGTCGGCGCGGGACTACGTGCTCGTCGCTGCTTTGCCGAACATAGAATGGCTGCCGTCCTTGGGGGACGGCGGCTTTTCTAGTAAGTAGGAAAGGGTATATTACGATGTTACAGGCGTTTCTACAACAACTGGTGCCGGCACTCGAGGAGAGCATCAAGCTCGCCGTGCCGCTCGGCATTCTGCTTGCAATCATTCTGCCCCTGCCCGACCAAAGCATTCGCCGTACGTTTACGCGTGTCTTGAAATGGGGCTTTTTTCTCTCGCTCTTTATGACAGCAGTCCGCGTCGGTACTCGGTCAGCAGTTAACCGTGAGATCTTCGAAAGTATGGCAATTGTCGTTGATCTAGTCGGCGCTCTGGTGCTGTGTACGATCCTTTTGCGCAGTCTTCACCGTGAATGGACGGCAGGAGAGGAGCGCGTCTTCCGCATTGGCACAGGCGCTCTTGCGCTCGGGCTCTTTCTCTATCATGGCCTGGAACTCTGGCTGATCCCTGTTGCGACGGTACAGGTTGCGATGGGAGACTATTTTACACTGATCTTCCTTGTCAAGATGTTCGGATTCGTCAGCGGTATTTTCCTCGGATTCCTCTCGGGCTATCTGGCATATAATGCAGCAGCGGCCCTCAACCACGGGCGTCTGGTCTTTGTCTTTACCGTGCAGATCGCAGCGACTGCCGTGCAGCAGATCATCTTTGTCATGACCGTGATGATGGCGCGCCAGGTATTCGGTGCGGAAAACCTCATCTCCTTTATGGCGCCGTTCATTGACAATCAGAACAAAGTCATTTATGCGATCTACTTTGTCTCGATCCTCGTGCCGATCACGCTCTATCTCCAGCCGCGTCCGGAACGCCCCGCGTGGGCGAACCCTGCGCAGTATCGTCAGCTGGTCTCGCATGCAATTCGGCGCAAACGTTGGGGGACGGGGCTCCTTGCGATGCTTGTTGTGACGATCCTCGTATCGAGTATCGGCGGCTGGTATGCGAATAAGAAGGAAGAACTCGTGCCCTCGGTTGCTGTGCAGGCGCAGGATGGGCTTGTGCAGATTCCTCTCGACGAGGTCTCTGACGGACATCTTCATCGCTACGCTTTCCGTGCGTCGGATGGGACGGAGGTGCGCGTCATCATCGTTCAGAAGGGTGGTTCAGCGTTCGGCGTGGGACTTGATGCATGCGAAATCTGCGGTGCAACAGGGTACTTTGAACGCGACGGACAGATTGTCTGCCGCCTCTGCGACGTCGTTATGAATAAGGCGACGATCGGACTGCCCGGCGGCTGCAATCCGATTCCTGTGGAATATCGTGTGGCGGGCGGAGCGATACAGATTCCTGCAGATGCGCTCGAAGCCGCGCGCATTCACTTCCGCTGACAGCAGGCATGAGAGGAGGAAGGCCATGTTTTGGCAAATGGTAAAAGGGGCGCTGATCCGCCAGCGCGGGAGGTTTATCCTCATTGCGCTGACGGTCGCTCTCGGTGTCTCGCTCGCAACTGCCATGCTGAATGTCATGTTTGACATCGGCGAGAAGGTCAATCAGGAGCTCAAGGCGTTTGGTGCGAATATTGTCGTTACGCCGCGCAACTCAATGGTGCTCAAGGATCTCTACGGCGTGGAGACGAGGAAGAGCATGCACCGCGAATATTTGGAAGAAGCGGATCTCGGCAATATCAAAACAATCTTCTGGACAAACAACATCGTTGCCTTCGCACCGTCACTGACGACGAATGTAACGCTCGCGGACGGAGATACCGTCCCTCTCTTCGGCACGTGGTTCGAGCATACGCTCACACTGCCGACGGATGAGACCTATACAACGGGCGTAAAATTCATGAAGTCATGGTGGCATGTGGACGGCGACTGGGCGGACGATACACGCGAGGATGAGGTGCTCGTCGGCACAAAGCTTGCGCAGAAACTCGGCGTCTCGGCAGGCAGTACGATTCCCTACAAGAAAGCGGACGGCTCGGACGGAACGCTCCGGGTGACGGGCATTGTCTCCGGCGGCGGAGAGGAGGAGAACCAGCTTGTTGGGTCGCTCCTGCTCGCGCAGAACCTCGCCAATGCGGCAGGCAAGATCGATCAGGTTGAAGTCAGTGCGGTGACGACGCCGGAGAACGACCTTGCGCGCAAGGCGGCAGAAAATCCGAAGTCGCTCTCACAGGCAGAGTATGATATCTGGTACTGTACAGCATACGTCGGTTCGATTGCCTATCAGATCGAGGAGGTCATGCAGAATGCGGCGGCGCATCCCGTACGCCAGATCGCGGAGTCCGAAGGGAAGATCCTCGATAAGACACAGCTCCTCATGCTGCTGATCACGGTGCTCTCGCTGCTCTCATCGAGTCTCGGCGTCAGCAATCTCATCAGCGCAAATATCATGGAGCGCAGCCGTGAGATCGGCCTCCTCAAGGCGCTTGGTGCCACCAATCTCGCCGTCGTGCTCTCTGTCCTCGCAGAGATCTTCATCGCGGGGATTCTCGGCGGCATCCTCGGATACGTTGTCGGACTCGGCTTTGCCCAGCTCATCGGCGAGAACGTCTTTGGCTCCGGTATTGCGGTCAATCCGTACGTCGTTCCGATTATCGCCGTCCTGATGTCGCTCGTGCTGATCATCGGCAGTGTACCCGCGATTCGCATGCTTCTGTCGCTGCAGCCGGCAGAGGTTCTCTATGGCAGGTGATGAATGATGAACCGATATAAGATGTTTTTTATCATGGTCATGAGCTCCCTGCTGCGGCGGCGTACACGAATGGCGATCGCACTTCTCGCCGTCGCCATCGGAGCGACGATCATCTCAGGGATGATTACGGTCTATAAAGAAGTGCCGGAGCAGATGGGCCGTGCATTCCGTGCCTATGGCGCAAACCTTCTCATCCTGCCGGCGACAGATACGGGGACGATTCGCGAGGATGCAATTCCCGCAGTTCGCCAGACTCTCTCGGACTATGAAATCGTCGGCATCACGCCTTTCCTCTACGATACGCTTCTCATCAACCATCAGACAGTGATGGCGGGAGGCACGGATTTTGCCGTCCTGCAGGAGGTCAGCCCCTACTGGCAGCTGCGCGGTGACTGGCCGAAGGAAGGGGAAAAGGAGATCCTGCTCGGATCGGAGTTTGCTGCAAAACTGCGTGTGAATCCGGGAGATGCGGTTACCGTCTCAGGCGGCGAGGGAACGATTGTGAGTGATTACCGCGTGTCCGGCATTGTCCGCACGGGCGGCAACGAGGAGAACTTCGCCTTTGTGTCGCTGCCCAATCTGCAGAATATCAAGGGGCGTCCCGGCGAGCTGAGTCTCGCACAGGTCTCTGTTGTGGCCGGGCAGGACGAGCTCGCACGCGCAGAGGATAAGATTCGGGAGAATGTTCCCGGCGTTGAGCCGCAGCTTGTCAAACAGATTGCGCAGTCCGAGGGCACAGTCCTCGGAAAGCTGCAGGCACTCGTGCTCATCGTTACTGTTGTCGTTCTCGTTCTGACGCTCATCTGCGTCTCGACGACGATGATGGCGATCGTGACGGAGCGCCGCCGTGAGATTGGCCTCAAGAAGGCGCTCGGGGCGGATAACCGCCACATCGTCGCGGAGTTCTTCGGCGAGGGATGTCTCCTCGGCGCGCTCGGCGGCGTGCTTGGGTCGGGATTCGGCTACCTCTTTGCACAGAGCGTCAGCGTCAATGTCTTCGGACGCGGAATTGAGTTCTCGGCGACCATCGTCGTCGTAGCACTCGTCATGTCCATCTTTGTGACGGGGCTTGCGTCGCTTCTGCCCGTGCGTATTGCGACCAGTGTGGACCCCGCGATCATCCTGCGCGGCGAATGAGTTAGGAGGAAAAAGCAATGAGTCTGCTTGAACTACGACACGTTTCAAAGGCGTACAACGAAAAGGTGCTCGCCCTTGACGATGTCAATCTCACAGTTGAAAAAGGCGAATGGCTTGCCGTTATGGGTCCCTCCGGCTCAGGCAAGTCGACGCTCATGAATATCATCGGCTGTATGGACAGCGCGACGAGCGGCGAGGTTATCCTCGACGGTGACGTGCTGACCGATGCGAGCCCCGAGGAACTGACGCGCTACCGCCGGGACAAGATCGGCATGGTGTTCCAGCAGTTCCATATGATCCCGTATCTGACGGCGGTTGAGAACATCATGGTAGCGCAGTATTACCACAGTATGCCGGATCGTGACGAGGCGATGGCGGCGCTTGAACGCGTCGGCCTTGCCGACCGCGCGAGCCATCTGCCGAGCCAGCTCTCCGGCGGTGAGCAGCAGCGCGTCTGTATTGCGCGTGCGCTCATCAACTACCCCGTCCTCATCCTTGCGGACGAGCCGACGGGCAACCTCGACGAGCAGAATCAAAAGCTTGTCATGAAGATTTTCCACGAACTGCACGATGAAGGGCACACAATTCTGACCGTAACGCACTCCGCAGAGGTCGGCGACGAGGCACAGCGCTGTGTCATCATTGAGCATGGTCATATGCGTGAAAGGATGGTAGAAACGATATGAAGAAATTTACTCTTGGCATTGCGCTTCTCCTCTCTCTCGGGGTCATTGTCGCCGGCTGTGGCGACGAAAAACAGGCGGCGCCGAAGGAGGATGCGGCACCTGCGCAGCAGGCAGCGTCGCTCGATATGACGGGCGTTAAGGACGGCACCTTTGCTGCGGACAGCTCCCAGCATGAAAAGATCGGCCATTCGCACGTCACGCTGACGATCAAGGACGGCGCGATCACAAAAGTCGTTCATACGGGGATCGACAAAGAAGGAAAGGCAAAGGACGAGAGCTACGGCGCAGGCAAGAGCGAGGCTGCGCAGAAAAAGGCTCAGGTCGCCTATAAAGCGATCGGATCTTACGCCAGCCAGCTCGAAGAGAAAAAGGATCTTGCGAAGGTGGATGCGATCACAGGCGCAACCATCAGCTATGATCAATTCAAGGAAGCGGTTGAAAAAGCGGTCGAGGAAGCGAAAAAATAAACAAGACGGGAGCTGCCGTACAGAGATGTATGGCAGCTTCTTTTTCTATGTGCTACAATATGAGGCAGGTAAAGTCAGGAGGCACAGTATTATGACAGACGATGCGAAGATACTTGAGACAGTAATTGCGGAGTTTGAGGCATTGACGCGGATACCGCGTCCCTCAGGCCATGAGAGGGCGGTCAGTGACTATCTGAAGAAGCGTTTCGCAGAGATCGGCTGCACAGTGACGCAGGACGAGGCACTGAACATCATTGCCGATCTGCCGGCAGCAGAGGGCTGTGAGTCTGCACCGCGCACAATTCTGCAGGGACATATGGATATGGTCTGTGTTGCAGAGCCGGGTGTCATCTATGATCCGCTGAGCGATCCGATCAAACTGCAGCGCACGGAGGAATTTTTGACCGCAGACGGGACAAGCCTCGGCGGTGATGACGGCATCGGCGTCGCAGAGATCCTGACCGCCATGCAGTATACAGAGGTGCACGGACCGATCCGTGCGATTGTCACGGTGGATGAGGAGCAGGGGATGACGGGCGCGCGTCATTTGGATGCCGCCCATCTGAAGGATGCGCGCTTTCTCATCAACTGCGACTCTGAGGACTATCATATCATGACCGTCGGCAGTGCGGGCAGCGTCAACCTGGACTTCTCGCGCATGCTGACACGCAGGGAGTCGAATCTTCCCGCTTACCGCATTGCGGTTACAGGCCTGCTCGGCGGGCACTCGGGCGAGCGGATCGGCGACGGGCGCGGCAACGCGATCCGTACGCTCGCCCTTGCGCTCCAATCGCTTGAGAAGCACGGCAAAATCGAGCTTGTTTCGTTCACGGGTGGCACGGCGCGCAACGCCATTCCTCCGACGGCGGAGGCGATCATTCGCACGGAAGTCGGAGAGCGGGAAATCGTGGGCGTGCTTGCGGGGGAAGAGAAGCGGTTCCGTTCCATTTACGGTGCGGAAGATCCGGCGATGAAGTTCGCATTCGGGGCAGCGGAGCATACGGGAAGAGTCATCGGTGCTGCCGAACAGCATGCTCTCATTTCACTCCTCACGCTCCTGCGCACGGGCGTTCATGATATGTCGCGCCTTCACGCGGACAAGGTCGAGACCTCGGCGAACCTCGGCGTCCTGCGCATGGATGACAGCGAGGTGCAGGTACAGTATTTCCCGCGCTCTTCGGTGAATGAACGCCTTGATGAGATCATTGCAGCGGCACAGACGATGGCGGAGCTCACAGGATTTTCTCTCGTGGTCGGTACGCAGTCGCCCGCATGGCGCGAAAGGGAAGAGAGTACGCTTGCCAAGATCATGGGAGAGGTGTACTCCGCGCAGAACGGCGGAGCGCAGATGACTGTCGAAAGCATCCATGCGGGGCTGGAGACGAGCTGGCACGCGGCGAAGAATCCGGCGCTCGATATGGTCTCCATCGGCGTGACGGCACACGGCATTCATACGCCGGAGGAACGCATCGAGATTGCTGCGATTGTTCTCGAAGCAAAGCTCATGATGGAGACGCTGCGCCGCATCGCTCACGAAAAAAAATGAACGGAATCGGAGAGGGGCAAACCAGCGTATTTCAAAATGAAGATTCTCTTTTAATGCTTGGTTTCTATGGTAAAACGCTGTGGCGTATGCTATACTATTCTCATTGATTGTGATTATATGTTGGAGAGTTCATTGAACTCGAATATGGAGGGGAAGAATAATGGCAGACACCTATACAATGGAGGACCTAAAGAAACGTCTGCAGGCGACGCAGCGCAAGATGACGCCGCAGCGGCAGATCGTTCTGCAGGTCATATTGGATCATCCGGGCGAGCATCTGAGTGCGGAGAAGATCTATGATATCCTGCGCGGGACGGAGTCGGAGATCGGGCTTGCAACGGTATATCGCAGCCTTGAGATTCTCGTCTCCCTGGGGATTCTCCAAAAGATTGAGTTCGGCAAGGAATTTGACAAGCGCAATAAGGGGTCGTATTCCTACGAGCTGAATCCCGTCGATCCGAATCAGCATTTCCACCATCACCTCATCTGCACGGAGTGCAAAGAGATCGCGGAGTTCGAGGAGGATATGCTCGATCATTTGGAAGAGGATATTTTCAAAAAGACGGGATTTAAGGTCGAGAACCATCAGGCGAAGTTCTTCGGCATCTGTAGGAAGTGCCGGGAGAAGAAGAAGAACGCGTGAGAATCCGGTCGCTCAGCATCAACAGCAGCGCCGAGGTCATTGTTAAAGTCGTCCGAGAGGTATTGACTCTGTTCAAGGTGGAGGTCGTCGGACGCGCGGGAGAGGCGGATTACGCTCAGCTGTCGGTGGTCAACCGGCAGTCGGGATGTGAGCCGCCTTCTGTTATGACCGAGGTCTTTCTCTTTGCGCTGGACGGGAGCTGTGAGAAATTTTATTTCAATTCGGAGGGGAAGGCCGATGAGGTCGCACGAGCTGCCGTGCACCGCGCCGTGAAACGAAATCTCTATCGATTTTTCCAAATGCGCTTTGCCGCTGCTCCCGCGCCGTGGGGGATTCTGCATGGGGTGCGGCCGACAAAGATCGTGCACCGATGGCTGCGCGCCGGCATGAAGTCTGCGGAGATCATCGCGCGGCTGCAGGACGACTATTACTGCAGCCCTCCAAAGGCGCAGCTCATCACGGAGGTGGCCGTGCGTCAGCTGCCGTTCCTCGCGCAGAGCGCAGAGCGAACGGTGAGTATCTACGTCGGCATTCCGTTTTGTCTCTCGCGCTGTCTCTACTGCTCCTTCCCGTCGAATCTTCTGCCGGGGCGGGAGAAACTGCGGACCTTTATGGACGTGCTGGCACGCGATCTCTCTGCCGCAGCGGAGGATGTGCGTACGCTCGGTCTTACGGTTGAGAGTATCTACATCGGCGGGGGAACGCCGACCAGTCTGCCGAATGATTTTTTTGCCGAAATGCTCAAAATGGTATATAATGCCTTTTATGGGCTTTCCGTCGCAGAGTTTACAGTGGAGGCGGGACGACCCGACAGCATGAGCGCAGAAAAGATCGCCTGTATGAAATCGCATGCGGTGACGCGTGTCAGTGTCAATCCGCAGTCGATGCGAGGGGAGACCCTCGTGCGCATCGGCCGTCATCATACGCCGGAGGATATCGTGCGCATGGTGCGGGAGATCCGCGCGGCATTCGATGTGCACATCAATATGGATGTGATCCTCGGTCTGCCGGGCGAGACGGCGGAGGATGTCCGCGCGACGATGGCGGCGGTGACGGCGCTTGCGCCGGATGACATCACCCTTCATGCCCTCGCGCTGAAGCGCGGCTCGAATCTGCGCCTCCGAATGGAGACGGAGCATATCGAGCTCCCGTCCGATGCGGAGACGATGCGCATGAGCGAGACTGCCGTGCGCGCGGTGGAGGAGGCAGGCTATCGTCCGTATTATCTCTATCGGCAGGGCTATATGAGCGGTGATCTCGAGAATGTCGGCTATGCCCGCGCGGGCGCGGAGAGCATCTACAATATTCAGATCATGGAGGAGCGCCAGACGATTGTCGGCATCGGCGGAGCCGCCGCGACGAAGGTGCTCGGCATCCGCACAGGGCGTATGCACTCGGTGTTCAACGCAAAGGATCTCGTGACCTATCTGCGCGATATTGATATCTATATTGAAAAACGCCGTGCGCTCCTGCGTACGGAATATGAGGAGGAAACGCCCAGATGCTGATGAATGCGCCGCGTGGGACGAAGGATATCCTGCCCGATGCGGTCGGGGCATGGACATATGTAGAGAACGTGATTCGCGATCTCTGCGCCCGCTACGGCTATCATGAAATCCGCACGCCGATCTTCGAGCATACGGAGCTCTTTCAGCGCGGGATCGGCGACGGCACCGACGTCGTGGACAAGGAGATGTATACCTTTACTGACCGCGGTGACCGCAGCCTGACGCTCCGCCCTGAGAATACGGCTTCTGCCGTGCGCGCCTATCTGCAGAACAAGCTCTATGCAGACGGCGGCCTGCAGAAACTTTTTTACATCGGCTCGATGTTTCGCTACGACCGCCCGCAGGCGGGGCGCATGCGCGAATTTCATCAGTTCGGCGTGGAGGCGATCGGCGAGGCAGGGCCAGCGGCAGATGCTGAGACGATCCTGTTGGCCTTTGATGTGCTCACAGCTCTCGGGCTCACGGGGCTGACGCTGAAGCTCAACTCGGTCGGCTGCCCGAACTGTCGGCCCGTCTATCGAGAGCGTCTGCAGGAATATTTCAAGGAGTACCTGCACGAGCTTTGCGATGACTGTCAGGAGCGCTATACGAGGAGTCCCCTGCGGATTCTCGACTGCAAGAAGGATGCTGAACGGTCGTTTATGGCGGGAGCACCGGCGATTACGGACTGCCTCTGCGCAGAGTGTGCGGATCACTTCGGGCAGGTGAAGGATTATCTGACATCCGCAGGCATTTCCTATACGCTCGACCCGCGGCTTGTGCGCGGGCTCGATTACTACACGCGGACGGCGTTTGAGATCGCCTATCCGCCGCTCGGCGCACAAAGTGCAGTAGCAGGGGGCGGACGCTATGACGGCCTCGTCGAAGAACTTGGCGGCACTCCGACGCCTGCCGTGGGATTTGCAGCGGGGCTTGAACGCGTACTGCTCGCGCTGGAGCAGCAGAATCTCGTACCCGAGCAGCCGCCGGCAGCGGATGTTTTTCTCATCACACTCGGCGATGCTGCCTCCCGCGCGGCGTTCCCGCTGCTGCATGAGCTGCGGTGCGGCGGTGTGCGCGCCCTTATGGACTATGGGGGGCGCAGCATGAAGGCGCAGATGAAGCAGGCGAATAAATCCGGTGCACGTTATGCCGTCATCCTCGGTGAGGACGAGCTCACGCAGCACGCGGCGCTCGTGCGGGACATGATGGAGAGCACGCAGGAGAGTTATTCTCTGGACGATATTGTAAGACGATTGATTTCTGAGGTGAAGGGCTGAGATGGAAACAAAGCAGGGATTGAAACGGACACACGACTGCGGAACGCTGCGCAAGGAGCAGGTCGGCGAGGAGGTAACGCTGTGCGGCTGGGTATCGCGCCGGCGCGACCACGGCGGACTGATTTTCGTCGACATGCGCGACCGCTCGGGACTTGTACAGATTGTCTTTGATGAGGCAGCGATGGCAGAGGGTACGTTCCACGAGGCGGAGACACTGCGCTCGGAGTTCGTTATCTGCGTGCGCGGAATGGTACGTGCACGCAGCGCGGATACGGTCAACCCGAATATGGCTACGGGCGATGTTGAGATCGTCGTGAACGAGCTGCGCATTTTGAACAAGGCGAAGACGCCGCCGTTCTATATCCAGGACGGCATTGATGTGGACGAGATGATCCGCCTGCGTTACCGCTATCTTGATCTGCGCCGCCCGGAGATGCAGGCAAATATGATCCTGCGCCACCGTGTGACGAAGATCATGCGTGACTTCTTTGACCGCAGCGGATTCCTGGAGATTGAGACGCCGATGCTCTGCAAGAGCACGCCCGAGGGTGCGCGTGACTTCCTCGTGCCGAGCCGCCTCAATGCGGGCGAATTCTATGCACTGCCGCAGTCTCCGCAGATATTCAAGCAGCTGCTCATGGTCTCAGGCTTTGAGAAGTATTTCCAGATCGTGCGCTGCTTCCGTGACGAGGACCTGCGTGCTGACCGCCAGCCTGAGTTCACACAGCTGGATATTGAGATGTCCTTCATGGATCAGGACTCCATCCTGACGCTCATGGAGGAGATGGTGAAGGAACTCTTTGAAAAGAGTATTGGCGCCAAGATCGAGACGCCCTTCCGCCGCATGGCATGGGACGAAGCGATGGAGCGCTTTGGCTCGGACAAGCCAGATCTCCGCTTCGGCATGGAGCTGCAGGACATTACGGACTATGTCGGCGGTTCGGAGTTCAAGGTATTCAATTCTGTGCTTGAGGCGGGCGGTCGTGTGAAGGTCATCAACGTCGAGGGCTATGCGAACATCCCGCGCCGCGAGCTTGATGGGCTTGTCTCCTATGTGCAGAACTACGGAGCAAAGGGACTCGCGTGGATTCAGTACAGCGAGGAGGGCGTCAAGTCGCCCTTTAAGAAGTTCTATTCCGACGAGACATTCGAGACCATCAAGAATGCCGTTGGAGCAAAGACGGGCGATCTCCTGCTCGTCGTCGCTGATCAGCCTGCCGTTGTGGCCCAGGCGCTCGGAGAACTCCGCCTCGAGATGGGGCGCCGCCGCAATCTGATCGATCCGAACGCGCTTTCCTTCCTTTGGGTTGTGGACTTTCCGATGTTCGAATACAGCGCCGAGGAGAAGCGGTTCAAGGCGATGCACCATCCGTTCACTGCGCCGCGTGACGAGGATATTCCGCTGCTTGCGACCGATCCCGGCCGCGTCAAGGCGAATGCCTATGACATGGTACTGAACGGCGTCGAGATCGGCGGCGGCAGTCTGCGTATCTATCGGAGTGATCTCCAGGAGCAGGTCTTTGAGACCCTCGGCTTTACACCCGAGGAGGCACGTGAGCGTTTCGGCTTCATGATGAATGCATTCGAGTACGGTACTCCGCCGCACGGCGGCCTCGCATTCGGCCTGGACCGCCTCGTGATGCTGATGGCAAAGCGCCGCAGTATCCGTGACGTCATTCCGTTCCCCAAGACGCAGAGCGCGTCGGACGTTATGTGTGAGGCGCCGTCGCCGGTCGACGAGAAGCAGCTGCGTGAGCTCTATATCCGCACGGCTGTGCCGAAGAAAAAGGCGGACAGCGCAGCGCAGTAAGAATTGGAAAAGGGGAGAGCGTCTTGGCGGGCGCTCTCTTTTGATGATGTGGGAGGGGAGTGCTCCTTGGCAGAACGGGTCAATATATTGGGCGTAGAGGTCGATGCGGTCACGATGACAGAGGCTGTCGCTGCCGTTCGCGCCTATATGGATGAGCGCGCAGGCGTAATGATCGCTACGGCGAACGCAGAAATGATCATGCGCGCGACGCACGATCGGGAACTCTGCACGATTCTCAACGAGGCGGCACTTGTTGTGCCAGACGGAGCGGGGACGGTCTGGGCCGCGCGGCATCTCGGGCATGCGATGCCCGAGCGTGTGGCAGGCTACGATCTGGCGCAGGAACTGCTGCGCTGCGCCCCGGCGGAGGGACGACGCGTTTATTTCTTTGGCTCTGCGCCCGGGGTGGCGGAGAAGGCAAGGGAAAAGGCGGAACAGCTTTATCCCGGCATCGAGATCGTCGGCGTGCGCAACGGCTTTTTCAAAGACGAAGACAACGCAAAGATCATCGAGGAGATCCGGACGGCGCGCCCTGATCTTCTGCTCGTGGCGCTCGGCGTGCCGAAGCAGGAGAAGTGGATCCATGCGCATCTCGCGCAGCTCGGGGTGTCCGTCGCCATCGGCGTCGGCGGAACTCTGGATGTGATGGCAGGCGTCATGAAGCGCGCGCCGCGTTGGATGCAGAAGGCAAAGCTCGAGTGGCTGTTCCGCGGCATGATGCAGCCGCAGCGTGCGGGACGCTTGCTCGCTCTTCCAAAATTCGTTCTGAAGGTACATGCAGCGCGAAAATAAAAGCCTTATCTGTGGACAAAGAATAGGCTTTCCATTATAATTGATGAAAGAAAAGGAGGCGGATGCGCATGGTCATTGTAAGCGAGGGCTATAAATTTATCGGAGCAGCGCTTATTTTGGCTGTCATTCTCGGATTCTTTGCACATCCGTATGCGGCAGTTCCGTGCGTCGTGCTGGCGTGCTATTTTGCGTATTTCTTCCGTAGCCCCACGCGTGAAATAACGCAGAACGAAAACCACATTCTCTCGCCCGCAGACGGTACGGTTACGGAGATCACGCCGGTCGGAACGGACGACTTTGTGGGAGAGCCGTGCAATAAAATCGTTATCTTCATGTCGGTGTTCAACGTACACGTCAACCGCAGCCCGATCGACGGCGAGATCAAGCTTCAAAAATACTACTGCGGGCGCTTTCGGCCCGCTTACAAGGACGAGGTCGGTTTTGAGAACGAGCACCACCTGATCGGCATCGACCGCGGCGACCTGCGCATCACCGTGAAGCAGATCGCGGGGATTCTCGCGCGCCGCATTGTCTCGTGGGTGACCCTCGACGATCGGCTGCGCCAGGGCGATGTCTACGGCATGATCCGCTTCGGCTCGTGTCTGGAGATCGTCATGCCCGAACGGGCAGAGATCCTCGTGAAAAAGGGCGAAAAAGTGCAGGGCGGAAAGACTGTCCTGGGGAGGCTCGAAGGCGAATGAATTACAGACGGTTTCTGCCGAATCTCTGTACGGCGATGAATCTTGTCTTTGGCATGTGTTCCATCCTATCAACAGTCGAAGGACATTTGGACTGGGGGGCTCTCTTTATCCTGTTTGCGCTGGTTGCCGACGGACTGGACGGACGCATTGCGCGTGCGTTCGGCGTATCCAGTGAGTTCGGCAAGGAAATGGACTCGCTCTGCGACCTCGGTTCCTTCGGCATTGCGCCGGCGCTGCTTGCATGGACACTGGCGCTGCATACGTACGGCATCCCCGGCATTGCGGTGACGATCTTCTTCGCTGTCTGCGGCATGTGGCGCCTCACGCGCTTTAATGTGAACGTGCATGTTGTGCATGGCTACTTCATGGGCCTTGCCATCCCCGCCGGCGGGAACCTCGTTGCTATGTCGGCATGGCTTTTCCTCTCGCTCGGCATCGACCCGACATCATTTGGCCTGCTCTATCCCGCCGCTGTCGCCGTGACGGCTTATCTGATGGTCAGTCACGTGCACTATCCCGACTTCAAGGGCGGCGGGGAGAAGATCTATATGGCCTCTAAAATCTTTGCGCTGATTGTTTTCGGCGGGATCTTGTATTTCGGCAGGGCAGCCGTGCTGCCCGCCGTATTTACGGCTATATTTGCGACCTATGCGCTCTTTGGGATTATCAATCATACGATTGCCGCTACGGCATGTGCAAAGGAAGGCTGAAGCCGCATGACAGACATCCTACATCTTGTCTCGCCATATCTTCCGGCACATATTTTTGACATCATCATGGTGCCGGCGCAGATTTTTATTTTTCTCTTTACTCTGTATTTTTTCTTTATTGGCTTTTGTTGCCTGTGGCGGCGCAAAGAGGCGAAGATTCTCGTGCCGGAGAAGACATTCGCCGTTGTCGTTGCCGCACATAACGAAGAAGCGGTCATCGGTCAGCTCATCGAGAATCTGAAACGCCTCGATTATCCGGAGGAGCTTTACGACATCTACGTCATCGCTGACAACTGTACGGACAGCACGCCACAGATCGCGGGGAAGGCAGGTGCCATTGTCTGCGAGCGCACGCATCCGACGAAGAAGAGCAAAGGGTTTGCCCTCGAGTGGATGTTTGAACGCCTCTTTCAGATGGACAAAGAGTACGACGCCATCGCGATCTTCGACGCGGACAACCTCGTGCATCCGAACTTCCTCAAGGAGATGAACAACCGTCTCCTCAAGGGAGACAAAGTCATCCAGGGCTATCTCGATGCAAAAAACCCTTACGATACATGGGTGGCGGGGACATTCGCCATCGCGTTCTGGGTCATCGACCACATCTCCCATCTCGCCAAGACGAACATTGGACTCTCGGCGTGTCTCGGCGGCACTGGCATGTGCATCACGACGGACGTGCTGAAGCGGCATGGCTGGCGTGCGACCTGCCTCACAGAGGATATGGAGTTCACGATGAAGCTGCTCGCCGAGGGGATTAAGACGACGTGGGCGCATGACGCCGTCGTCTACGATGAGAAGCCGCTCACGTTCCGGCAGGCATGGAACCAGCGCCGCCGCTGGGCGCAGGGGCAGTTCGATGTGGCACACCGATTCATCCCGACGATGATTCGCGAGGGATGGCGCAGGAAGGACATCCGCATCTGGGACGGATGCATCTATCTCCTCCAGCCGCACTTCCTCATGATCTCGACGCTGTTCATCATCATCAGTTACGTGCAGCTGGCATTCCCGCCGTTCTATACGAGCATTTATAAATTCCTGCCGTCGCAGCTCATGACCGCCATCATGATCGGGCAGTATGTTCTGCCCATGATTATCCTCATCAAGGTGCGGGCAAAACTCAAAGCATGGTTCTACCTGCTCCTCTATCCTGTCTTCATCTACTCATGGATTCCGATCATCTTCCTCGGATTCATCCACCGGAACGAGCACGAGTGGAGCCATACGAAGCATACGCGCGCCATGAGCATGGATGAGGTCATGGGTGACGTGATGAAATAAAAAAGGCTGCTGCATAAGTGCAGCAGCCTTTTCCTAAACGAAGGAGAACGCTATGTATACATTGCGCATCGAAGGCGCATTCGAGGCGGCGCACCGCATCGTGAACTACCCGGGGAAATGCGACCGCCTGCACGGACATAACTGGGCGGTCGAGGCGATCTTTCAGGGAACGAAACTGGATGAACTCGGCATGCTGATCGACTTTAAGATTGCAAAGAAGGCGCTTGCCGCCGTACTCGACGACTTTGACCATTATTATCTCAACGACTTCCCTCCGTTCAGCGAGGGGATCAACCCCACGGCGGAGAACCTCGCGCGCATCATCTTTGAGCGCCTTGCCGCGCGCGCTGAGGTGCAGACATCGCCGGCAGAGCTCACGGCGCTCACCGTTTGGGAGTCACCGAAGTCCTCCGTCACCTATACGAAGGACTGATATGTGCGAGAACATCATTGAGATCTTTTCCTCCATCCAGGGGGAGGGGAAATACGTCGGCTGCCGTCAGATCTTTGTGCGCCTTGAGGGCTGTAATCTCGACTGCACTTACTGCGATACGGAGAACGAGATTGGCCGCCATCCGCACTGCATGGTGGAGGAGGACGCGGGCTCGCATGCGCTCATCTCCTATGAGAACCCGCTCTCTGCGCAGCGTACGGCGGAGATCATCGCGCGCATCGTGGGAGATGTTCCGCACCACTCGCTCAGTATGACAGGCGGGGAACCGCTGCTGCATGTGCCCTTTATTCGGGAACTCGCTGCACGTGTTTCGCTGCCGATCTTCCTCGAGACGAACGGCACCCTTGACAAAGCACTTGCTGAGTGCATTGATTGTATCGACTTTATTAGCATGGATATCAAGCTGCCGGATGTTCTGTCCGTGCCCGTCTGGGATGCGCATGCACGCTTTCTTGCGGTTGCACGCGCAAAGGATGTCTACGTCAAGATCGTTGTGGCCGCGGAGACGGCGGATGACGATATCGTGACGGCGGCACGGATCGTTGCAGACACTGCGCCGGAGACACTGCTCATCCTCCAGCCCGTGACGCCCTACGGCGGCTGCACCGCGCCGACGCCGGAACACCTCCTCGCATTCCAACGTCTTGCGCTTCGCCATGTTTCGGATGTCCGTATCATCCCGCAGACCCATCGCATGATGGACTTGCTCTAGCGCAGCCATAGGAGAACAGACAGAAAAACACTCGCATACCGGCATCATACCGATATACGAGTGTTTTTGTATTTCAGAACTTCCACCCGAGGGAGAAGCCGCCCGTAACTTTAGCCGTATGGAACCCGTCGGGTTTTCGGATCGGCATCGCCGCAAAGACATCATAGGACAGATCGTTGATCATCCCGCGCACGCCGAACGCTGCCCCCGCGATCGTGTGCCCGTTGTAGAGATCTGCACCGGCGCCGTACACTGCACCGACATCAAGGCCGAGATAGAGCTCCAGCTTCTGCTTTGGGAACCGCGTCGCAAACTCATTGCGGAGATACCAGCCGTCCGTCCCCATCAGCGTAACCTCGCCGTCGAAGCCCCGCACCGTATACCGATTTCCCATGCTGATCATATCCGTGCCGTAGAGCTCCATCCCGTCCATCGTCCACTGCCCGTGAAAGGACATCGTAAACGTCGCAGGACGGTGGCTGAACTCAAATGGATGCACATAGTCCGCATCTAGGAGCCACATTCGGTACCGCGTCCGCGGCATATCCTCATAGGGACTCTCCTCCTGTGCCCCCATCCACCCGAGACCGAATCTGTGGGCCAAACGGAAGTAGAGCGTATCTCTCTGCAGATAAAGGCGCTCCGCAAACCCGATCTCCATCGAGGTCTGGTGCATCGCCTGAATGGGCAGCTCGACATTGTTGAGGAAGCGATGCGAGTTCCGCTTTCGCAGACGGATATCCATGCTCGTCTTTCGATTTGCCGAACGGCTCAGCATGTAGTCCCATGAGAGCGTAGAGATATTCGTATCGCCCGCGCTGATGAAATCATAGGGCATGCTGTCCACCGTCTGATGATATTTTGACCGCTGGTAGGAGAGGGAAAAGGTATGGCGTCCATAGGGATAGGTGTAGCTGATATTGTGGCCGCGCGTTCCCTTCTCGTATCCGTCCTGCGCACTGTCGAGATTTAGGCCGATGCGGAGCATATCGTTTTTATGAAAGAGCTGATCGATGCCGAGAGAGGCGTACCACTGGAGCTTCCCCGTGTCCTCCAGACCGGAGTCATCGAACGAGATCGTTCCGTAGACATTCCTGCCGCGCTTCACATTCAGTACGATATCCGTCATCTGGGGCTCATCGGCAGGCAGCAGCCGAACGGAGATATCCTGTGAGGGGAGACGCTTTGCCTGTTCGATGCCCTGCTCAATGTCCCGCACGTTCAGAACATCTCCCTCGCGGAAGGGAAAGAGGTTCTTCCAGTAGATCACAGCGCTGTCATCTGCAAAGCGAACGGCATGGATGTAACCGACGAGGAGGACAAGACGCAGCTCGCCGGAGGAGAGATTCTGTTCGGGAACGGCAATGCGGCTTGTCGAAAAACCGCGGGACATGAGTGCGCGGTTCATCGCGGTGACCAGTTCATTGATCTCGCGCAGAGAGAGCTCTTTTCCCTCATAGGGGCGGGAAAGACGTTCGAGGAAGCGAAAACGTTCCGTCTGATGTTCGATGGTGACGTGAGAGATATGAAAGCGCACGCCCTCATCGGCGGGAAGATCGGAGGAGGGAGGGGGAGGCATAACGACCTCCGCACGCTCCTGATTCCTGCGTTCCTGACGCTCAGACTCCTGTGTACGCGACTGATCGAGCTGTTCCTGTTGGGAGGGCGGTGCGGCAGAGGCCGAAAGCGCCGAGAGTGAGAGGAGAGAGGTAAGAAGGATCACAGATGTTTTGTTGATTGACATAAAGCTCCCTTTTCTTTAAGAAATAATGCTGTTTGACATGGATTTGGATTTATAAATTAAATCGGATAAAAAATCAACATATTCAATTATTATATGCCAAGCGTGAGCTGTGTCGTCCTTTGCTGATGCGCCAACCGTAGCATTCCCGTTGACCGCTTTCGCTGCAGCTGCTCCAATAAAGAGTACGAACTCCTTGGGCAAGGGCAGGGTCTTTGCCTTTAGGCTCTTGATCAGTGCTTCGTTGAGTCCTGCACCAACAGCACCCGAAGCAAAGCCGGCACCCGTGATCTGGCTCATAATGCCGCCGATGATCGCGTGCACGGCAATCTTTCGTCCGCTTCCGTCATCCTTCATGTTGTGGGCGAGACGGAATGCCTCCTCACCGAAGACGGCGGCAAGTTCCTGCTGCTCCTCGATCTTCTTCTTGTCAAAGATTCTGCCGAGCTCATTGAGGGCATTCTCTGTATCACGGCTGAGCGCCGAGATGTCCTGCGTCGGATTCTCCCTAATGTCGATGGTTCCCTCTGCAATGGCAGACGTTGTCCTGCTGCTCGCGTCGCCTTTGACGGGCATGGAGATACAAAATTAAAGTTTATTATCTGACAGCTGTAAGGGCAGAAGATAGTAACGTAACCAATCTATACATGAGCTTATCTGTACTTTCCGAAATTCATAGTACTTCAATATCAGGATTATAGCGGGTGATGATATCAATCACTTCATCTGCTGTGAGAAGAGTAATTTGCTTTACTTGGAGATCATCACCTATACATGATTCTTCCTGCACCCATTTGATCAGAGCAGAATCCTGTACTTCAAACAGCGTCCATTTTGCATAAAAATCTTTTCCATATTTTTTATGTAAAAAACCAAGTGTTTTATATCGGTTCCCTTCGTCCGTACACTGATAAGAAATGATAGCGCCGGCACCTAAGATGATTTTTATACCTTGGCTGTCATCAGAAGTTTTTAATGTAATCTTCAACCCCTCGTCCCATGATCCGGATAAGTTTTCCATATACATCTTTCCGGGGAGATCTGGGAGTGGTTTCCATTGGCTCCATTTCCCATACATTGTGATTTCCTCCAAATCTACCATTAATCGCTATATCTAATCTTTGTCCGGCTGTTTTTAGAGTTAATTATTTCTAAAGTGGGATGTCCCTCCATGCTGCCTTCTCGTACATTTACCTCCCTGCCATCACGAAGCCTCCCTGTTTTTATCTTTCCTTTTTCATCTGTTCTATCTCTAACACTTCCTTCCTCTAAATCCAATGAGTAAAAATCTTTTTCCGCTTGTTCATATCCTTCCGCTTTCTCATATTGTCTGGCTGGCCCTTTTGTTTTTCTTCCTTCTTTTGCTTCTTCCAGCACCTTATTTACCGATCTGTTCTCATCCAATGCAACCCCCGCTGGGGAAAGATTTTTATCAGCTCCTGCCGGTTTTCCTGCCGGCAAACGCGCTGGAACATCTTTTTTGGTTCTTATAAGGCGTGAAACTCCTGGCACATCAGTCAGCTTCTTTGCAGCCTTGACATATTTTGCTCCGGGAATGATTGTTATCGCAGAGAACGCCGCCTGCTCATCATCTCCCTCTACAAGATACAGGATCGTTTCTGCTGCTCCCGTCGCAGAACCAAAACCGGGAACATATCCTGCCAAATCCAATCCTTCATGTGCAACAGCAGCAAACTCCTTGAAAGAGTTTGTTTGATCCTTTTGTTCCTTTAATGGGACAGATTCTCCTGTTGCTGGTATAAGTTTACCGATATATTTTCTGTCTCGAAACATATCATCTTGTTGTGCACCAGTTACATTTCCATCATAAACAGTATAAGGTACATAACCTGATTCAGGTATTTTGACTTTATAACCATGATCTCCAAGAGGGATATCCCAAGCCTCGCCCTTATTATTCACCGCAATGCAGACGCTGTATCTGTTTTCTTCAAAATCGTAAAGAAGAATATAGTCTCCATCTCTTAAAGACTGATAAATCTCCTGTTCAGGAAGATGTTCAAGTTGCTCTTTGATTCTCGGCAACTTTTCATATTTGTTCCACTTCGTTCCCGTTGCCGCCGCGGATGCTCCTGCGGCGGCACTTCCTCCGGCAACTTTTGCGGCAGCGGCGCCGAGGATGGCGCTGACGATCTGGGCGGTGCCGGGGTCTAGTCCTTTGAGGCTGTTGATCAGTGCTTCGTTCAGAGCTCCAGCTACGGCCCCTGAGGTGAAGCCTGCTCCTGTGATCCGACTCATGAGTCCGGCGATGGCGGCATGAACGATTATCTTTCGTCCGCTCCCATCGTCCTTCATGTTGTGGGCGAGACGGAATGCCTCCTCACCGAAGACGGCGGCAAGTTCCTGCTGCTCCTCGATCTTCTTCTTGTCAAAGATTCTGCCGAGCTCATTGAGTGCATTCTCTGTGTTACGACTGAGCGCCGAAATGTCCTGCGTCGGATTCTCCCTTATGTCGATTGTTCCTGCGGCAACGGCAGACGTTGTCCTGCTGCTCGCATTGCCCTTGACGGGCATGGAGATGCTTGGAATGAGGATTTGCTCTCATTACGCAGGAAGGGAAGAGAAGGGATGGGGGATGACAGTATCTGCACGTTCATAACATAGAAATTCTTAGCGCTCCCCCTGTGCACGATAGACACAAAATATATTCGTCGAATGCCTCAGCAACTGCGTCACATTCTAAATTTATTCTATTTCCTGCAAGGGGCAATTATGGAATACCTAAAGTAAAGAATACACCTCCGCCTAGAAAGCCAGCACTTAATAAAGCCAATATACATCCAAAGCGTATCCAGTATCTATACCGATAATAAGGCAGGGCTTCCAAGGGTTGTTCTCCTTGGTGAAACTTTTCTTCCTCTAAAACGATTTTTGCCTCATGGAAGAAAAAAACTGCCAATGCAAAGGAAAATGCCCCAGGCACCATCCAAAAGAATTTTGTACGCTCTATCCCTTCGCTCCAAGCATCGAAAGACAGCGCCATACAGAAACACGCAACGGCAAGCATGAGACAGGAAAACCAATGGCTGAATACATACCATTTCCGATAGTCGTATTTTCTTTCAAATTTCTTATAGTAATAGAAATATGCCATTTTCCCGGCTGCCCAAAGAAAATAAAGGTAAATGGCATACCTCATTGATTCTCTCTCCTTTTTTCTTCATCACTCTTTGCCCAATTCTTTTTAAATCTATTTGCCATTTCAACAATAACAATATTAGCTGGAATTGTTGCTTCAACGGACATTCCTAATGATCCGATCAACAGGCTGTCTGCAGCGGAACTGAAGACAAATGCTGTACCATTAATGAATTCCACCTTTGCGAGGTCAATGCCACTATATTTCCTGTAGTCTTGGTACATATCGTAGCCTAAGCCCAAAGGCGCAAAAATTCCAACTCTTAAAGCTTTAACTGCATTGTTAGAGACCTTATTGTACAAAGTTACGGGATGATCTGCTTCTGCCTTGAAGGTCTCAATGACAACAGTTTTCCCAAACTCTACTTTGCTTTGGGGGTTAGATTTGTCTCCTTTGTTCTCTTGACTCGGACTGGTGGTAGTACCCGGAGAGCCTTTTGCCTCATGTTCCGTTGAGAAAGTTGTATTTTCCTTCGACGAATCTTTTGTTGGGGATCCCACACTGTGGTTTTGCGATGTTCCCGTCTCAAGAGGATTGTTATTACCCTCCGCCTTCTGGCCTCCGGAAGAACCCCTGCCACCAATGGCTTGCCCTTCTGGATGAGTTCCCTTCCCAAGAGGATTATTATCATCCTCCATTTTTTGAGATTTAGAAGAATATCCCCCGCCAATGATCTGCCCCTCTTGATAAGGTCTCGTATCAAATGGATTGTATACCGGAATCGGAGGTCTAAGGGGAATATCAATCATCGTGTATGTTTTTCTATCTCCATGTACGATGATTACGCCGGGCTGTTCATATACACCTGTCCAATCCTTGTTTCGAACGGTCTCGTTGTATGCGGTGAAGAATCGCTTCGCACTGTCTGTGGTAACTCCATGCCGGCTAAGATATCCAATTGCATATTTGTAGTTATTTATGTCCTCGGCATAAGGATTTTTTTCATCGTGTCCAAGATCAGGCTCCAATAAGGACAGAATATTATTTACTTCTCGTATGAGTTGATTGGTTTCTTCCTCTGAGAGTTCTTGCCCATCTTTTTTTCTTAGGATATTTTTGGCAAGTTCACGGATGCCGAATTCATCCGGGCGACTCATAAGGAAGTAGTTCCACTTTGTTCCTGCTGCCGCAGCAGATGCACCTGCGGCGGCATTCCCACCGGATGCCTTTGCAGCGGCGGCACCGACGATGGCGCTGACGATCTGGGCGGTGCCGGGGTCTAGTCCCTTTAGGCTCTTGATCAGTGCTTCGTTGAGACTTGCACCAACAGCACCCGAAGCAAAGCCTGCACCCGTGATCTGGCTCATGAGTCCGGCGATGGCGGCATGAACGATTATCTTTCGTCCGCTTCCGTCGTCCTTCATGTTGTGAGCGAGACGGAATGCCTCCTCACCAAAGACCGCGGCAAGTT